>Ga0181375_1000052_pt1 | contig 65155 bp, 65 predicted proteins | sample LowvirmetaG_FD_130090 | JGI IMG/M metagenome (GOLD analysis project Ga0181375, IMG submission 130090) | Marine viral communities from the Subarctic Pacific Ocean - Lowphox_11 viral metaG | ecosystem: Environmental > Aquatic > Marine > Oceanic | place: Subarctic Pacific Ocean | collected 2015-12-09 | reverse complement strand
TTCAAAGACTGGCATCGATGAATACTCTGCCCGCGCCTTGGAGCGGATTTGGAAAGCCATGCGCTTTAGCTGGCAAATGACCACGATGTTGCATCGGTTTGACGGTGAAGATGCCTTTGCCGAACAAATGCGCAAAGCAACGTTGACGCATCTTGCAACCTCGGAAACCGCGCGGCGCGACTTGGCGGAAAACTACATCGGCTTGCCGTTTTAAGGCGTGCCGATCCGTTCAATATTGTTGATCAATGTGATGGCCATGGCGAGCGCACGCCCCGTGGCCATCATCATTTGTGGCAGGACCATCCATTCAAGCGACCACGCCGCGCCCGAGCGGTCTTGTTCATGGATCATGGCGTGATGCATGGCTGAGACCTGCGTGGCGTTGAACCGTGCAAGGGTGACGAGGAGTTCTGCCGCGACCGGGTTTTGTTTATGCGGCATGGCCGACGAACCGCCGCCGCCGGAAAGGGAAATCTCTTCAATACCTTGTTGCGACATGAGGGCGATGTCTTGGCCGATTTTGCCAAGGCTTCCGGTGATGAGAGAAAGGAAAGAGGCATAGCCTGTGAGGCCATGCCGCATGCTGTGCCATGCCTTGTCAATGGGCGCGAGGCCAAGGATTTTCGCGACCTCAGAGACGACCAGATCGGCCTGATCCCCAAGTGCTTTACGGTCGCCCGAGGCGCCGCCGATTTGCACCTTTTCAACATTTTCGCGGCTTTGATCGAGCGTTTTGAGGTGATCCGCAAGCGGCAATCGCCAGGTCAAAACCCGATCCCGCACGGTGATCTCCGTGGCCGCTTGCATCCGGGTGCGACCCATCAACGGCGCGTCGCCAAACCGGTCTTCCAACGCTTTCAATGCGGTTTCCAACGCCATCAATCGCCCGGCAATCAAAAAGGAGGCCTCGCGGAGGCAGAGCACCAATGCGGTGTCGACCACATCCTGTGAGGTCGCGCCTTTGTGTAACGCGGCGGCAGGGGCTGTGGCTTTGAGCTGGGCAATCAAGCGCGGGATGGGCACACCGTCTTGCGCCATGCCTTTGGCAATATCGGCAAAGTCGATTGTGGCACTTTCAATCGCGCGCGCGGCCTCTTCCGCCAGCGCGGGATCAAATATGCCCGCTGTGCCACAGGCACGCGACCATGCGGCTTCGAACGCCAACATATGCGCCATCTGCCGCTCAGGTGACAGGATCGCGGCCATCTCAGGATCGCCAAAAAGGCCGGACAACCACGGGTGATCAAAAACAGAGCTGCTCATCGAATTGTCCTTGTTTATGGCGAAAGGGGCGGTGGTGGCCGCCCCTTATAGTTTGATTTGTACAAAAGTTACAGGTCGAGAAACACCGTTTCACCTGCGCCCTGAAGACGAATATCAAAGCGATATATGCCCTCGGCGGTCTTTTTTGCGATCAAAGTTTCAACGCGCGGGCGCTGTTCGATCCGGTTCAACACCGGGTCATTGGCATTGTCCTCATCCTCGAAATAAATTCGGGTGTTGAGGCCAATGTTGATCCCGCGCGCCACCACCCAAAGGGAGATATGCGGCGCGCTTTTGACGCCACCCCGGCCCATGTAAGACCCGGGTTTCACGGTGCGCAGCGTAAATTCGCCAGTGTCTGCATCGGCGGCAAAACGGCAATGTCCGGTAAAGGCCGGGTCTGCACCCTCAGCGCCAGGAAACACGCCAGCCGCATCGCATTGCCAGGACTCAATGAGCGCGTCGCGCATTGCCCAGCCGGTGCCATCGAACACCGATCCGACGATTTCAATTACGTCACCTTTGGCTTTGCTCTCGTCCACAAAAGGCGTCGTGGCGATCTCTTCGTCGTAATAGCCGCCATTGCCCGCGTAGGTCGGCATCAACCCGATATGGACATAGGGGCCCGCTGTTTGAGACGCGGTTTCGATCAATGTGTCAAGTTTCTGGACCATCTTACATGCCCTCCAGCTTGTTTTCGAACATGGTCTGGCGGCGACCGCGCAGCACGATGTCAAATTTATAGGCGAGGAAATCGAGTGGACGCGATTTCGAGAAATCCAGCGGCGCGACCAGACGATCCAGCGAGCTGCGGTCTTTGATCGTCGCCGCAATCGGGCAGTGATTGATCAAAGGATCGCCCTCGAAATACATCTGGGTGATCAGGCGCTGACCAAAGCTGTGCCCATAGACCGAAATGTGGATGTGCATCGGGCGCCAATCATTGGCGCGGTTCGGCCAAGGGTAGGCACCGGGGCGCACGGTCAGGAACTCATAATATCCGTTTTCATCCGTAATGGTCCGGCCACAGCCGCCAAAATTCGGGTCGAGCGGGGCGAAATAGCTGTCCTTCTTGTGGCGATAGCGTCCGCCTGCATTGGCCTGCCAAATTTCGATCAATGTGTTCGGCACTGGGCGGCCCATTTCGTCCAAAACCCGACCATGCATCAGGATGCGTTCGCCCACAGCGGGGGCCGCGCCCTTGGTCCAGTTCAGGATCAGGTTGTTGTCCAAAGCGCCAAGTTTGTTGTGGCCGAACGTCGGGCCAGTTTCCTCGGACGGGCTGCTTTCCATCGACAAAAGCGGCAGGTTGGGCGAGCGCGATACGCTCGTCTTATAATCCGGGTCGTAAGGCACCGGATGGATCGCGCGATTGCGCGGGATCAAGGGACCCATATCAGTCATTTTCACTCTCCTCCATTTCGGCAAAAGTCTGCTTGGCCAATTTCAGGGCGTGATTTGCCTTTGGCACACCCGCGTAAATCGCCACATGATGCAGAGCCTCCGCCACATCCTCTTTCGATGCGCCTGTGCGCGCGGTGGCGCGGATATGCATCGGAATTTCCTCAAAATTTCCAGTCGCGGCCAATAGCGCGATGGTCAACATCGACCGCTCTCGACGCGAGATTTTGTCCGACGACCATACCGTCCCCCAAGCCCCCTCGGTGATCAGCGTTTGAAACGGCAGATCAAAGTCGGTTTTGGCGGCCTCGGCCCGGTCGACATGGGCATCGCCCAAGACCTCGCGGCGGGTTTTCATCCCTTGGTCGAATGCTGTGCTCATGCGGTGATCCTTTCGACAAATCGGACAAGCGCCTGGGTAAAGGCGTCGGGTGTTTCAATCGCGGGCAGGTGGCCTGTGGTGTCGAACATCATGAAATCGGCGCGGGGCAGAGCACGCGCAAGCGCTTCGACCACGGTCGGCGGCGTGGCCAGATCATGCTTGCCGGCGACGACCAGCGCGGGTTGAGTGATTTCGCTTAGGCGCGCTGTGATGTCGGTGCCCGCAATCGCGGCGCAGGTGGCGATATAGCCATCCTGATCGGTGCGCGCGAGCATGGTGCGCCAAAGTGCTGCATCGGGATGGGTCAGAAAATCCGGCCCAAACCAACGCGGTAAAATCCCCTCGGCCATCGCTGCCATGCCCTTGCTGCGAATGGCCTCGATGCGCGACAACCAACCCTCAGCCGGGCCCAGTTGCGGCGCGGTGTTGGACAGAACCAGACCGATCACCCGTTCGGGTGCCATCAGCGCGATATGTTGCGCAATCAACCCGCCGATGGAACAGCCGACGATCACAGCGCGCTCAATCCCGGCGTGGTCCATCGCGGCCAAAACGTCTTTGGCCAAATCGGGGATGCCATAGCCCTCGGGCGCCGTCTCGGACAGGCCATGGCCGCGTTTGTCCATCCGCAGCGTGGCCCACCCCTTTGGCAGGCGCGTGCAAACCGCGTCCCACATCCGCAGGTCGGTGCCCAAAGAGTTCAGGAACACCAAAGCGGTTCCCTCGCCCTGTGTCTGGCTCAAATGCTGTGTGCCCCAAGGGCGGGTGAATGCGTGCATGTGATCCTCCTTGCTTTAGATTGCCATAATATTTTCATTGGAAAAAATACAATATCATGCAAAAACCATAACCAAATGAATATACCTAACGGTCTCAAACTCCGCCACCTCGAAGCCTTCCTCTCTGTTGCTGAGGCGGGCACCATCTCTGCTGCGGCGCGGGTGCGCAATGTGTCGCAACCGGCGCTCTCGAAAACCGTGTCGGAACTTGAGGCCCAGCTTGGCACGGAATTGTTTGAACGCACAGGGCGGCGCGCGATCCTGACCCCCGGTGGCGAGGCCTTTCGCCGTCATGCTATTGCTGCCCTGCAAAGCCTTGAGGCCGGGTGTCGCGTCCTCAGCGGCCCGTCGCATCGTGATCTGGTCAAAGTTGGTGTCCTGCCCACCGTGGCGGGTGGGTTCTTTCCCTCGGTCGCTTTGGAGTTTCACGAGCTGCGGCCAGAGGCGCGCATCGGCGTGATGACCGGGCCCAATCGCTACCTGATCGACATGCTGCGGTCGGGCAAAATTGATCTGATGATCGGGCGGATGCCGGGGTCAAAGGACATGCCCGGCTTGTCCTTTGAGTATCTCTATGATGAGCCGATTGAACTGGTCGCGCGCGCCGGTCATCCGGCCTTGGGCCGCGACCCGGTTCAGGCGCTTTCGACCTATCCGCTGATCCTGCCCAACCCCGGTGCAATCATCCGGGCCACGGTCGATCAATACCTCTCCGCGATGGGTCTGTCGGCGCTGCGTCCGGTGTTCGAAACCGTCGCTTTGCCGGTGGCGCTGACGCTGTTGGAGCAATCGGATATGCTGTGGTTTATCTCGCGCGGCGTGGTGGCGCGGGAATTGGCGGCGGGAACCTTGGGGACGCTCGACATGAAGGCCGATTACATGTCCGGCGCGGTCGGTTTGACGCGCAAATTCGCCTTTGGTCAAAACACGCCTGCCGATCTTTTGGCGAGCTTGCTTCATCAGCGGGCGGAACAGATGGCCGCCCGCTGATCTTTGATCTTACACCGCCTCAAGCGCAATCGCGATGCCCTGGCCGACGCCAATGCACATGGTGGAGAGTGATTTTTCACCCGGTTTGAGTTCCAACATCGCGGTGCCGGTGATCCGTGCGCCGGACATGCCAAGCGGATGGCCAAGTGCAATCGCGCCGCCGTTCGGATTGACGCGTGGATCGTCGTCGGCAATACCCAAATCGCGCAGCGTGGCGAGGCCTTGGCTGGCGAAGGCCTCGTTCAATTCGATCACCGCGAAGTCCTCTTGCGTGAGGCCCAAACGCGCCATCAGTTTTTTCGACGCCGGTGCCGGGCCAAAGCCCATGATGCGCGGCGCAACCCCCGCCGTGGCGCCGCCCAACACTTTGGCAATCGGCGTAAGTCCATGTTTTTGCGCGGCTTCTTTCGTCGCCAAAATCAAAGCCGCCGCGCCATCGTTGACGCCGGAAGAATTGCCCGCCGTCACCGTTCCATCGGCTTTGACAAAGGTTTTGAGCTTTTGCAAATCCGCCAATGTGGTCGCCGGGCGCGGGTGTTCGTCCCTGTCGACGACAATCGCATCGCCTTTGCGCTGCGGGATCGTCACCGCGACGATCTCGCGCGCGAGCCGCCCGTTTGCCATCGCAGCACCCGCTTTTTGTTGCGAGCGCAGGGCGAAAAGATCCTGATCCTCGCGGGCGATATTGAAATCTTCGGCGACGTTTTCGGCCGTCTCCGGCATCGAGTCGACTCCGTACATCTTTTTCATCAGCGGGTTCACAAATCGCCAGCCGATGGTGGTGTCATAGACCGCATTGGCGCGCGAAAACGCCGTCTCGGCCTTGGGCATCACGAAGGGCGCGCGGGACATGGATTCGACCCCACCCGCGATGATCAATTCGGCCTCGCCCGCCTTGATCGCGCGCGCGGCGGTGATGATCGCGTCCATGCCGGAGCCGCACAAACGGTTCATCGTCGTGCCCGGCACAGAGTCCGGGAAACCCGCCAGCAAAAGCGACATCCGCGCCACGTTGCGGTTGTCTTCGCCCGCTTGGTTGGCACAGCCAAAAATCACCTCGTCAATCTCTGAGAGGTCCATGCCGGGGTTGAGTTTTGCCAATTCTTTCAAAGGGATCGCGCCCAAATCATCGGCGCGCACCGAGGCCAAAGCCCCGCCATAACGGCCCACAGGCGTGCGGATATAGTCGCAGATATAGACGTCTTGCATTACAAATCCTCCGGTACATTCAGGTCGGCCACATCGCTGTCAACATGAAGCGTTGCGCCCGTGACGGCCTGCAATTGCGCCAAGGTCATCCCGGGCACTTTTTCGCGCAGGATGAATTTTCCATCCTCAATGTCGACGACCGCCAAAGAGGTGTAGACGCGGGTCACGCAGGCGACGCCGGTCAGGGGAAAGGTGCAGGCCTCAACCAATTTCGGCTTGCCATCTTTGGTGACGTGATCGGTGACCACGGCGACGCGTTTGGCACCATGGACCAAATCCATCGCCCCGCCCACCGCAGGCACGCCTTTGGAGCCGACACGCCAGTTCGCCAAATCGCCGTTTTGGGCAATCTGATAGGCACCCAAGACGGCAAGGTCGAGGTGACCGCCGCGAACCATGGCGAAACTGTCGGCATGGTGGAAAAACGACGCGCCCGGATTGAGCGTGATCGCCTTTTTGCCCGCATTGATCAGGTCCCAATCTTCCTCACCCTCAAGCGGCGCTTTGCCGAACCCCAAAACGCCATTTTCGGTGTGATAGGTGACGTCGCGGCCCTCGGGTTGGAATTTGGCGATCATCTCGGGAAAGCCGATCCCGAGGTTCACATAGGAGCCGTCTTCGATGTCTTGCGCGGCGCGCCAGGCGATTTGGGCGTTGGAGAGCGCCACGTCGGAAATGTTGAAATCGGACATTTAATGAACCACTCCCGTGCGCACGAGCACTTCTTCTTGTTGAGGATGTGCAACTTCGACCACCACGTCGACAAAGAGGCCGGGGGTGATAACTTGTTCCGGGTTTATGCCTCCGGGAGCGACGAGTTCGGACACTTGTGCGATGGTTTTCGTCGCGGCCATGGCCATCAGCGGATTGAAATTGCGGCCCGCAAGGCGGTAGGTCAGGTTGCCGACCGTGTCGCCCATTTGACCTTTGATCAGGGCAAAATCGGCCTTTAGACTGCGCTCACGAACATACATTTTGCCGTCGAATTCCTCGGTGGGTTTGCCGATCGCAAGTTCGGTGCCAAAAGAGGAGGGCGTGTAAAACGCCGGGATGCCCGCACCAGCCGCGCGGATGCGTTCGGCCAATGTGCCCTGCGGCACCAGTTCCAATTCGATCTCGCCCGCGAGATATTTTTCGTTAAAGGCTTCGGCGTTGGAACTGCGCGGGAAGGAACAGATCATTTTAGCGACCATGCCCGCTTTGATCATCGCGGCAATGCCGATGCCGCCATTGCCCGCGTTGTTGTTGATCACGGTCAGGTTTTTCGGGCTGCCGGTTTCGCGAAAGCGGTCGATCAGCGCGTGGATCAATTCGATCGGTGCGCCGGAACCACCGAAACCGCCGATCATGACCTGTGCACCGTCGGGGATCTCGGCGATGGCCTCGGCCACTGTAGAGATGGTTTTATCCATGAGACTCTCCTTATTCTTAACGTTGATCTAGCTTTGCAGGCGCAAAAGGCCGAGTCATTTTGTGCGCATCTTGACATTTGTTCGGCTGTTGATAATTCTCGTGCGCATGGCGAACAAATCATCAGACACCATCTCCTCTCTGGCCAAGGGCCTGCATGTTCTTGAATGTTTCGGGGCTGAGACGCCGAAACTGTCGATCACCGATGTGTCGAAACAAACCGGGTTGGACCGGGCCACTGCGCGGCGCTGTCTTTTGACGCTGCATGCGGAGGGCTATGCCGAGTATGACGGTAAATTTTTCACGCTGACCCATCGCGCTTTGCGGCTTGGGATGGGCGCGATTTCCGCCTTGCCGCTGCCGCAAATCGTGCAGCCTTGGCTGGATCAACTGACGGAAAATATTGGCGAAAGCTGTTCGGTGTCGATTTTGGATCGCACCGAAATCGTCTATCTTGCCCGTGCGGCGCAAAAACGGGTGATGTCCATCGGGCTGATGCCCGGCTCGCGCCTTCCGGCGCATTGTACCTCGATGGGGCGGGTGCTTTTGGCCGCTTTGCCGCGCGAGGAAGCGAGGGCGGTGGTCGAGGCCTCTGACCTCTCGCCGCGCACGAAATTCAGCGTCACCGACCCCGAAGAGGTCATGGCGCGGGTCGATTTGGTGCGCAGCCAAGGCTATGCGTTGATTGATCAAGAGGTGGAGATCGGGCTGCGCTCCATTGCCGTACCCTTGGTGAACAGCCATGGCGCAGTCGTGGCGGCACTCAACACCGGAATGGCCGCCACACAGGCGCGTGTGGAGGCCTTGATCCCGGTTTATTTGCCGAAATTGTTGAAGGTACAGTCAGGGTTGAAGCGGGTGTTGTAACCCGTCTCAAATCCGAAAGATTGGTTGCAACAGGCGCGGCACAAGCGACAAGAACCGCAATTGCGCGTCGGTCGCAGCCAGACAAATACAGGCCTCTCCCGGCTCGGCGATCGGCGTGTGTTCCAAACTGCCATCGGCGGTCTCCAGATCGCCCACGCCATAGCGCCCGGTCTCATCGCGAAACGCGCCTTGTAACACCAAGGTCAGCTCCAACCCGTTGTGGCCATGATCGGGCACGGCCATGCCGCCGGGGATATACAAAAGCCGCACGCTTCCGGCCTTGTCATGCTGTAAAATCGCCTGTTTCGTGCCAAGGCCCATATGTTTCCACCGGGGTTCGGTGCCGCCAAGCGCCGCCATGACCGGGGCCGGGTAGGGGCCTTTGGCCTCAAACTCCGGTTCATCCACCACGGGGGCGTCGAGTGCGTCAAACAGCCGCGATTTCAGCGCCTCCGAGACATCGGACGTCGCACCGGCCTCCATCACCACGCCACCGGCATGGGCATGGGCTTCGGAACGTGCGCGGCACTCGTCGCAGAGCGACAGATGGCTGGCGACCACCACCGCATAGGGCTGTGGCAGGTGACCCGACACATAGGCCAAAAGAACATCGTCAGAGACGTGATGGGTGATATGGCTCATGACCGTGCTCCTTTCATTTCGTGTCTGAGTTTTTCCAAGGCGAGGCGGATACGGGATTTGATGGTTCCAAGCGGCAATCCGGTCGCTTCGCTGATTTCACTGTGACTGAGTTCGCCCATATAGGCCTGTTCCACCATCTGCCTTTGATCCGGGCTCAGCGCCGCCATCGCGCGTTTGAGGTGCTGAACCTCTTGTTCGAGCGCAATGACGTGGCTGACGTCTGGTTCCGGCGGTTCCGGGGTTTTCAACGCCTCTGGTACAGGCCGCGCATTTTTGCGGAAATGATCGGTCTGTTGATTGCGCGCAATTTGATAAATCCACGCCGAGACCTGCGCCCGTTCAGGATCAAACAAATGCGCCTTGCGCCAGACCTTTAACATCACGTCTTGCACCACATCTTCGGCCTGCGCCGAGGACGCACCAGAGCGCATCACCATGCCTTTCAGGCGCGGGGCGAAATGGTCAAACAGCGCGGAAAACGCCGCCTTGTCGCGGTGATCGCGCACCTTGAGCATCCATTGGGTCTGATCCGATGGGGTGTCCGTCGAGGGGGATGTCACGTCTGTCGGCCCTTTCGCGACGCTCCGGGGGCTGGTCGCGCGCCATTGAGTGCGGGCCGGGCCCGCCTTTTCAATCGGCAACACAAACGCCCCAGCCTCAAAAGAGGCCGCGGGCCCCAGCGCGGATGCAAACATATGATGGTCTTGGGTCAACATATCTGGTTTACGCGGCCCGTCGAGGGGTGGATCACTTTTGCTCTCCCTTTTTTGCGATTTGTCGCACCGCTTCTCCGTTTGGTTCGGCCTGTGATCATCGTTTTGATCCAAACGCACGTTCGCCGCGTAGTGCTTTGTAACCAAGGAGATATCTATATGTCATTTGACGCATCCCCCGCCCCCGTTCAACGGATTGCCATCATCGGCGGCGGCATTTCAGGCCTTGCTGCCGCTTACCGTCTGGCCGGAACGCATGCTGTGACCCTGTTTGAGGCTGAGCCGCGACTGGGCGGTCATGCGCGCACAGTGATGGCCGGGGTCAAGGGCGACAGGCCGGTGGACACCGGGTTTATCGTGTTCAACTACGCCAATTACCCGCATCTCACCGAGATGTTCGCGGCACTCGATGTGCCGGTTGAGCCAAGCGACATGAGCTTTGGTGCGACGATTGATGGCGGGCGGGTGGAATATGGGTTGAAATCCTTGGCGGCCTTGGTGGGGCAAAAACGCAACCTGCTGCGCCCCGGTTTCATCCGCATGGTTCGCGACATTTTCCGCTTTAACGCCGGCGCCGAAGCCGCCGCCAAAGATGAGCACATGACCATTGGCGAGATGGTCGAGGAGATGAAGCTCGGGGAGTGGTTTCAGCGCTATTACCTGATGCCGATCTGTGGTGCGATCTGGTCGACCTCGCCCGAGGACATCCGCGCCTTTCCGGCCCGCGCCTTGGTGCAATTTTTTCGCAATCACGCGTTGCTCAGCGCCACGGGCCAACATCAATGGTGGACGGTTTCGGGCGGATCGGTCGAATATGTCCGCCGCCTTGAGACGCATCTTATGGGGCGTGGTGCCGATTTGCGCACAGGCACACCAATTGCCAAGGTACGGCGCGATGCGATCGGCGTTGAGATCACGCCCGTCGGTGGCGCGCCGGAGCGGTTTGATCAGGTGATTTTTGCCTGCCATTCCGACACGGCGCTCAAACTGCTCGCCGCGCCCACTGCGGCTGAGACCCATGCGCTCTCCGATCTGCGCTACCAAGACAACCGCGTCGTGTTGCACTGCGACGCCTCCTTTATGCCAAAGCGCAAAACGTGTTGGTCCTCTTGGGTCTATCAGGCCAAATCCGACGAGAGCCGCACCCAAATCGGCGTCACCTACTGGATGAACCGGCTGCAAAATATCCCCGAGCACGACCCGCTTTTCGTCACGCTCAATCCGGCCCATAGGCCCGATCCAATGATGGTCTATGACGAGGTCATTTTCCGCCATCCGGTGTTCGATCATGCGGCCCTGCGCGCCCAAGGCGAGATCGCAGCGCTTCAGGGCCAAAACCGCACATGGTTCGCGGGGGCTTACCTTGGCAATGGGTTCCATGAGGACGGGTTTGCAAGCGCCGTGCGCGTCACTGATGCGCTGAGTGCGCAGGCGTCCGTGGCCGCGCGCGTCGCCACGATTGCCGCGCAATGATCGCCCCCGAACATATCGCGGGCCACACGGTTCACGCCCGGCGCGGGGCGATTAAACATGCGTTTCGCTATGGCGTTGACTATGTCTTGATCGACCCCGAAAGCCCGCGCCACCCACGCTTGTTTTCGCGCAATCGCTTTAACCTGTTTGCGGTGCATGACCGCGATCATGGTGGCATTCGCGACGCGGGGCAGGGCACGGTTTGGGCGCGGGAGACGTTGGGAAACGCTGGTTTGTCAGAGGGCTACAACCTACGCCTGTTGACGCAACCCTCTTTCGTCGGGTTCTCATTCAACCCGGTCAGCTTTTGGTTGGCCTGTCGCGAAGATGCGCTTGTCGCGGTGATTGCCGAGGTCAACAACACCTTTGGCGATCGGCACAACTACCTCTGTCACTTGCCAGATTTCGCACCGATTTCACCCGATGATGTGATCACCGCGCGCAAAGTGTTTCACGTCTCGCCGTTCCAAGAGATCAAAGGCGAATACAGCTTTAGTTTCGCCATTCACAGGGATCGCATCGCCATCCGCATCCTGCATGACAATGGCCAAGAGGGTCTGATTGCCACACTCACCGGCGCGCGGCAGCCGCTCACCAATGGGTCGATCCTGCGCGCCACGTTGCGCCGTCCTTTGGGGGCGTTGCGCACGTTGATTTTGATCTACGCCCAGGCATTGCGCCTCAAGCTCAAGGGCGCGGCTTATCGCCCGCGTCCTGCGCCGCCAAAAGACAGTTTGAGCCCGCCCAAAATGCCCCTCACCCCCTCGACCAAAGAGGTTCAATCATGAAACTCATCCTCATCGTGCTCGTCGTCATCCTGTTGCTCGCCGTGGTGGTTCTCTGGCGACCCGGAAATAATTTTCGCGCGCAAAAACCGGCGGATTATGCCGACACATTGCCGGTGTTTGATCCGCAGGTTCACCTCAACGGACCGATTGAGTCCGAGGGCGTGATCTATGGCCTTGATGGCCGGGTCGTGTCGCGGTTCGTGGCCCGCATGAGCGGGACATGGGATGGGCTGAACGGCACGTTGCGCGAGGAATTCACCTATGCTCGCGGCGGTCAGCAGGTGCGCGAATGGACGCTGTCCTTTGATGACACTGGCGCGTTGACCGCCACAGCGCCCGACATCATTGGCACCGCCACCGGGCAATTGTCCGGGGCGACGCTTTCGATGCGTTACAAAATCAAACTCGAAGACGACGCCGGCGGGCATGTGCTGGATGTCACCGATTGGCTCTATCTGGCCCCAAATGGCGTGATCGTGAACCGCTCTGAGATGCGTAAATTCGGCATCAAAGTGGCCGAACTGGTGGCCACGATGCGGCCCGCTGAGGCGGCGAAATGACCTATCAGGGCAAGACCTATTGGATCATCGGTGGCAGCGAAGGATTGGGCCGGGCGTTGGCCGAGGCACTGGACGCGAAAGGCGCGCGGCTGATCCTGTCGGCGCGCTCCGAAGATCGGTTGAAGGAGGTCGCAGCCACGTTAAAAAACGCCCGCGCCGTGGTGATGGATGTAACCGATGAGGCCAGCGTGGCGCAGGCTTACACGGCGGCGGGCGCGGTCGATGGCGTGATCTATGTTGCGGGCACTTACGAGCCGATGACGGCGCAACAGTGGCAAGTCAAATCGGTCTCCACCATGTTCGCGGTCAATCTGATGGGGGCGGTTTTTGTGCTCAATCACATCGTGCCGGAGTTTACCCGACGCGATGCTGGCCACATCGTTTTGATCGGGTCCTTGTCGGGCCATCGTGGCCTTCCGGGCGCAATCGGATATGGTGCGAGCAAGGCGGGGTTGATGCATTTGGCGGAAACGCTTTACGCCGATTTGCACAAAAGCGGCGTGCGGGTGCAATGCGCCAATCCGGGCTTTATCCGCACCCGGCTGACCGACAAGAATGACTTTGACATGCCGATGTTGATGGAGCCGAAAGAGGCCGCCGCTCACGTCATGCGCGCCATGGACAGCGGGCGGTTTGAAACCAATTTCCCCCGGCCTTTTTCATGGCTGTTCTCATTGGCGCATTTTATTCCGCGCAGGCTTTTCCTAAAAATAACCGGTGCTTAGCAGTCAATCCTCCAAGGACCGCGCGTGGATCGCCTCAGAGATTTCATCGGCGGATTTGAGAGTGCGCACAATAATCGGCACGAACAGAGCGGTCATATTACGGCCCAGCCCGCGCGCGCTTTGTGCCTCGCGCACCTCGTCAAAAATGCCGCGCACCATCGGGATAAACCGCCAGACCAAAGACATCGCCAGTGCGATTTTCGCCTTGGGCACCCAAGCGGGCGCATAGGTCAGCGCGGCGAGGATACCGTCGATGAATTCGCTGGCTTTGGTGGTAAAGGTCACAAGGCTTGCCGCCATTAAAAGGCAGGCAAATCGCGCGACGATATAGGCGGCCATGCCGGGGCCTTCGAGCCAAAGCTGCACCGCGAAAATGATCACCAAGATGTAAAATGCCGGACGCACGGCCATCACCGCATGAGAGGCTTTCAACCCGGCGAGGGCATAGCCAAACGTGACCACCGCGGCACCTATCGCCAACACGCCTGGATGCGGGATCACAAACAGCAGGGTGCAATAGACGAACAACAGCCCCAGTTTCAGCGCCGGAGGAGCGAGGTGCAGCGGGCTTTGCCCTACAACGTAGAGTTCGGTCAGCATGTCGAGCGCGCGATATAGGCCGGGATGACCACGTCGGGCGCTCCGTCAGCGATGATATGGCCGTCCTCAATATGCAGGATGCGATCAAAGCCCGCGAGCAAATCGAGATCATGCGACACCACCACTGCAGGGTGCGGCAGAGCATCGAGCACGGACATGAAGCGCAGCTTGTTGCGCAGATCCAACAGCGTGGTGGGTTCGTCAAAGACGATAAGATCGGGACGGGTGATAAGCACACCCGCCAGTGCCACCATCTGCTTTTCTCCGCCCGACAATTGATGGGTCAGCCGCTCGCGCAGATGGGTCAGGGACAGTTCGGTGAGCACGGCGTCGATCCGCGTTTTGATCTCGGGTTTCGACAGTTTGCGCGCCTTCAGCCCAAAGGCGAGATCCTCGTCCACCATCGGGAAAACGATTTGATTGTCGGGGTTTTGAAAGACAAAGCCAACATGTTGACGCAGGTCGGTTTTGTCCTCTCCTTTGTAGCACACGCGCCCCGTGGTTGGGCGTTCCAAGCCGTTGAACAGGCGTAAAAATGTGCTTTTGCCGGAGCCATTGTTGCCGATCACGCCAATACGGTGTTCGGGCAAATCAAGGCTGATCTCCGACAGGATCGTGCGACCCTCTTTGGCAACAGTGACCCTGTCGAACTGTATCATCTGAGTGTCTGATCCAGATTACGCGACGCGCGCGCCGATGATCGGATAGCTGCGTTTGACGGTGATCATGACACCCGCCGCAATCACGCATTTGATCAGATCGCCGGGAACAAAGGCAATGGAGCCAGCGATGGCTTTGGACAGGGGCACGCCTGCGGAGAGGGTGATCCACGGAATGCCGATCAGATACATCACAACGATGCCGCCAAAGGCACAAATGAGGGCGGCGTGGATGAAGGACAAGCCGTCCCAAAACCGTTCGGTGAGCCAGCCGATGACAAAAGCGGCGACGACCCAACCGGCCAGAAAGCCCGCAGACGGTCCAAAGAAGACGGCCAAACCGCCGCGCCCGCCCGACAAAAGCGGCAGGCCAATCGCGACCAGAACCAAGAGCAGGATGATCGACAAAGCGCCGCGTTTCGCGCCCAGGACACCGCCAGCCAGCATCACGCCCAGTGATTGCGCGGTGATCGGCACAGACAAGAGCGGCAAGGTGATCGGCGGAAAGATCCCCGCCACGGCGGTGATGGCGGCGAACAGGGCGATGAATACGATGTCGCGTGTGGTCATGGGGAGGGTCCTCTGTCTGGTGCGGTTTTGTTCTTGGCCGTGTTTTTGACCGTGTTTTGGGTCGTTTTTGCTTGGCAGACGAAATGGAGGTCTCGAGGGCCAAAGGTCTTGGCCCCGAGTGTTACCCGGCTGGGACGGGCGCGGTAAAGCCTTATTTTATGGGATTTTACTCCAAACCGCTTTAGCCGTTCGGGTTTGCAAAAGGGTATTCAAACCCCGGATGGACCTGCCTGGATTGCACAGAGATTGCAAAGCAGGGGGCCGTGTGGCCGGATCAGCGGGTCAAACGCCGGACCGAGAGAAAGCTCAATCCGGCCATGATCCCCGCCGTCGCCAGGCAAAGGGGCAAGCCCCCCGCCTGATAGGAGAGGCCTGACAAAAGCGTGCCCAAAAGCCGCCCCCCGGCATTGGCCATATAGTAAAATCCGACATCCATGGTGACGCGCTCGGCACCGGAGAAGGCGAGGATGAGATAGGAATGGACCGAGGAATTGATCGCGAAGACAAAGCCAAACAACAAAAGCCCGGCGACCAAAGAGAGCGTGAGCCAGAGCGTGGGTGCGCCAGCGATCAGGGCCAAAGCCGCGAGGGCGAAGGGGATCGGCGTCAAAAATCCGGCCCAATGCATGGCGGACCGCGTGGTCTGCGCGACGCTATGTGCGGCGGCGTTGAGCAGTTTCGGAGCAAAGCCTTGCACCGCGCCATAGGCGATGATCCACAGCGCCATAAAGCCGCCGACGATGAAAAACGCCTCTCGCCCGCCCTCGGGTGTGCCATCGGAGAGAACATCATGGAAATAGATTGGCAGGCCGACGACAAACCACACATCACGCGCGCCAAACAGGAACATCCGCGCCAAGGACAGTTGGTTGATGCGCCTGTCTTTGGAGAAAACGGCAGAGAATTTGGTGCCTTTTTTGCCAATGGGAAGCCCCTTGGGCAGGAACAAAACCACAGCGATCAGGATCACGGCCAAGATCGCGGCCATGCCCCAAACGGCGGGTTTGAACCCGATCAGAGCCAACAAGGCCGCGCCGATGAAAAACCCCAGACCTTTGATCGCGTTTTTCGATCCGGTCAGCACCGCAACCCAGTGAAACAGCGCGCCATCATGTGAGGGGGCCAACATCTTAACCGCTGATTTCGAAGACATTTTCGCCAAATCTTTCGCCACACCGGACGCGCCCTGAACGGCCATGACATAGACGACAGAGGCGGAGACAGACCACGCGGGATCGAGGCCCGCCAACGCGATCAGCGCGGCGATCTGGATTGTCAGCCCGGCAAACAAGGTGGCCGCCAAACCAAACCGCGCGGCCAGCCACCCGGCGGTGAGATTGGTTACTACCCCCGCCACTTCATAGAGCAAAAACAGCCATGCCAATTGGATCGGTGAAAAACCCAACCCATTGAAATGCAACAAAACCAACATGCGCAGCGCGCCGTCAGAGAGCATGAAAGCCCAATAGGAGGCGGTCACCGCCATATAGGCGCGCAAGGGGTTTTGCGCAGGCATGGTCGAACTCATCACATGGATCCCGCAACCAGTCGCGCCACATCGGCCAGACGGCAGGCATAGCCCCACTCATTGTCATACCAGGCATAGATTTTGACCTGCGTGCCGTGGATCACCATGGTCGATTGCGCATCAATAATGCTTGAGCGCGGATCGTTGATATAGTCGCAAGACACGAGCGGGCGGGTCTCATACCCCAAAATGCCCGCAAGTTCGCCTTCGGATGCGGCTTTGAACAGGGCGTTGACCTCTTCGGCGGTGGTTTCGCGTTCGACCTCAAAGACGCAGTCGGTCAAAGAGGCATTGAGCAAAGGCACCCGCACGGCATGACCGTTTAGGCGGCCTTTGAGTTCGGGGTAGATCAACGTGATCGCTGTGGCCGAGCCGGTGGTGGTCGGGATCAGGTTGGTCATGGCCGAGCGCGCCCGACGCATGTCTTTGGCCGGGCGATCAACGATGGTCTGTGTGTTGGTCACGTCATGGATCGTGGTGATCGACCCATGTTTGATGCCGAGATTTTCGTGGATCACCTTGACCACCGGGGCCAGACAATTGGTCGTACAGGACGCCGCTGTCACCAGATCATGCGCGTTGCTGTCATAGAGGTGATGGTTCACCCCATAGACCAGATTAAGCGCGCCGCCGTCCTTGACCGGGGCAGAGACCACCACTTTTTTCACTCCGGCCGCGTAATAGGGCGCAATCTTGTCAGCGGTTTTGAACACCCCGGTGCAGTCGATCACCAGATCGACGTCAAGCGCCGCCAAAGGCAGGTCTTCGATCCGGGCGTGATGGGTCATCCTCATCTGGGTGCCGTTCACCGTCAGGCTGTCCGCATCATGCGAAATCTGTGCGCCCCAGCGACCATGTACCGAGTCGAACTCCAACAAAAGCGCGTGCTGCTCCGCGTCCCCGGCGAGATCATTGATCAACACGATATTCTCGCCAAGTCCGCGGTCAAACAGGTCGCGAAGGGCCAGTTTTCCCATCCGGCCAAGGCCATTGAGCGCGATTTTTGGAGCTGAGGTCTGGGTCATGAGAGGGTCCTTTAAGACTCTGAAATTTGGTCGATCTGAGCCTGAAGCGACAGTCGGCTCAGGCCATCAATCCGGCGATTGTCATCCAGTGCGACAAAGGCTTTGATCCGATGAAAAAGCTGGCTGTAGGTCTGCGCAAAGGCCAAGGCTTTCTCGGCCTCGGTGCCTGTCACTTTGACCGGGTCAGGCAATCCCCAATGGGCGCTCAACGGCTGGCCAATCCACGGCGCGCACTCTTCGCTTGCGGCCATGTCGCACACAGTAAACACGAAATCAAACGCAGGGGTTTCTGCCGTTTGGAATGTGGCAATGTCTTTGGATGTCAGGTTGGCGCTGTCATGCCCATTGCGCTCCAAAAGCGCCAAGGTCATCGGGTGGACCGCACCATTTGGGCGTGTCCCGGCCGAGTAGGCCGCAAATCGGCCTTTGCCCAATGTGTTTAGGATCGCTTCGGCCATGATGGAACGCGCGGAATTGCCTGAACATAGGAACAATACGCGGTAGGGGGATGTGTGGGACAAGCTGGCCTCCTGTGGGCAAATTTCGGGACGTCCGCGGCAACAATCGTTGACCAAATAACCGACCAAGCCCTCGCAAGCGGCCAAATCGACCTGATAATACAGCGAGCGCCCATCGCGTTTGGCGTGGATCAGCCCGGCCTGTGTCAGATCAGACAGGTAGCCGGACAGGGTGTTGGCTTTTAGGTCCAGTGCGGTGACCATTTCGGACGGGCGCACCGGATGTGGCGCAAAGCGCATCAACAGGCGAAACACCGCAAGCCGGCCTTCGTGACCAAGAGCGGCAAAGGCGGTTTGGGCCATGGGTGAGTCGAATGCTATCTTTTCCATAATTCACGAATAGTAGAATTAAATCCAAACCCCAAGTGAAGATTTTGTAACAGTCGGCCTGTTTCGCCCCAAAGGTGAGACACCCCGCCGCAGATTGGCCTCTATACGGCATCAAAGATTGCGCTGCCTGTCTGAGCATGTCAGCAAAGGCAGATAACAATCAAAAACACCGCTCGGATCACGCGCGCATGACAAAAACGAAAAAAGATAAAACCGTCGCTCCCGAGCGACAGGTGCTCGCAGCGCTTTTGTCGCGCGAGGCCAAGGGGATCAGAACCGCATCAAGGCTCACGGCCCTGTCTGCGCTGCTCTGGGTGCCGCAAGCGGCTTTGGTGGCCTCGGTGTTTTCTCGTCTTTTGACCGGGGCAGGGGGCGTGTCCGTTCTCGTTGGTAGTTTGGGCTTTCTGGCCCTCGCCGCGCTGCGCCTCATGCTCTCATATCTTGCCGAGGGTCTGTTGTTTCGCGCAGGCCAGTCGATTGTCACCCACACCCGCCAAGAGATTTTGGACCGTGAAGCCCAAAGCGTCGGACCCTCCGCCTTTGGCGGTCCCGGCGCGCTGGCCGCTTTGGCCTGCGAAAAACTTGACGCGCTTTTGCCCTATATCACCCGCTACGCCCCGGCGCAGGCGCGGGTCAAAACCGTGCCCTTGGTGATCCTCGCGCTGGCGTTTTGGCATTCGTGGGCGGTGGGCGTGGTGCTTTTGATTGCCGGGCCGCTTATTCCGGTGTTCATGGCGCTTGTGGGCTATGCCGCCAAGGAGGCCTCCGAGCGGCAAATGTCCGAGATTGGCACGCTCAACGATCTGTTGGTGGACCGTTTGGCAGCCCTTGCGGATATGCGTCTTTTGGGCGCAACGCCGCGTGTGATCGCGCAATTTGAAACCGCCGCCAATGATCTGCGCGCCCGCACCATGGCCGTGTTGCGCGTTGCATTTTTGTCCTCGACCGTGCTCGAACTTTTCGCCGCTTTGGGCGTGGCGATGGTGGCGGTCTGGGTCGGGTTTTCGCTTTTGGGTGAACTGTCTTGGGGCGCTTACGGCGCGGGGCTGACGCCTTGGGCCGGGATGTTCCTATTGCTGCTTTCCCCGGATTATTTCCAACCTTTGCGGGATTTGTCGGCGGCGTGGCATGACAAGGCGGCGGGGCTTGCCGTGGCCAAAGACCTTTCGGCGTGGCAAGGTGCCACTTCCACGCCGCTTTTGGGCACAGGGGCCGTGACTGGACCCTTGCCGGGGCCGGTGCAGATCACGCTCACGGGCGTTTCTGCCCAACGGGGGCCGCGCCTGATCACCTATCCAGACCTCACAATCGCCCCCGGCGCGCGCATCGCGTTGTCCGGCCCGTCCGGGGCGGGCAAAACCACGCTCCTGCGTCTGATTGCGGGGCTGGAACACCCGGCATCGGGCAAGATCACCGTGGCGGGACAACCGCTCAGCGCCGAAAGTGCCGACGCATGGCGCGCCCGCCTTGGTTGGATGCCGCAAGCGCCGATGTTTCTGGGCCGCTCCCTGCGTCACAACATCACGTTCGGCGCGGCTTTGACGTCCGATGTGATTGCCACGGCGGCGCTGGAAGACGTGCTTAAAACCCTGCCCAAGGGCGACGTGACTCTGTTGGGTGAAACCGGCGGCGGGCTGTCAGGCGGCGAGGCGCGGCGGGTGATGTTGGCCCGCGCGCTTGCGGCACATCCAGATGTGGTGCTGGCCGATGAACCCACCGCCGATCTCGACCGCGACACCGCGGATCGCATCACCGAGGGCCTCATGGCGCTGGCCGCGCGTGGCGCGACGTTGATTGTCGCCACCCATGATCCGGTGCTGATCGCGCGCATGGATCAGGTCGTTGACATTCAGCCCGAAGATCGCCCCCTTGATGCGGAGGCTACTCAATGACCGCGTTGTGGCGCATCTTCACCCTCATGGTCAAAGGCGAGACGAAATCGCTGTTGCGGGGCCTGTTACTGTCCACCCTCGTGCTGATGATGGGCGCGGCCTTGTTGGGCCTGTCGGGGTGGTTCATCACGGCGGCCTCTGCGGCGGGATTGATCGGCGCGGGCGCAGTGTTTGACGTGTTTCGCCCCTCCGCCATGGTGCGGTTTTTGGCGATTGGCCGCACTGCCACGCGCTACGGCGAACGCATTCTTACCCATGACGCCACATTGCGAGCGCTGACCCGGCTGCGGGTGGCGCTTTTGAGCCGGGTTGCGGCGCGCTCTTATGATCGGCTGATCCGTCTGCGCGGGGCACAGGCGCTCAACCGGATTGTCGCCGATGTCGATGCCCTTGATGGCGTGCCTTTGCGGTTGTTTTTGCCGCTGATCGCCGGGGCCGTGACGCAAATCGTGGCCTGTGCGATGATCGCATGGCTGGTTGATCCGCGTGTGGGATTGGCGATTTTCGGGCTGTTTACCATTGGCGGCGCGGGCGTGTTGGTTTGGGGTATTCGACGGGCGCAAACCCCATCGCGGCGCATGGAAGCGGCGGCGCAGGCGTTTCGCTCACGCCTGATTGATCTGATCACCGGGCGTGAAGATTTGGCCGTTTATGGTCAACTGACCACACAGACCGAGATCACCCGCACGGCAGAGTTGCGTCGTCAGGCGGCGGCCACGGACACAGATCATTTGGAGCGTCAAATCGGAGCAGCCTTAATGGCGGTCAGTGCGCTGGCCGCCGCCTCTGCGCTCTGGATTGGTGGGAATTTGGCCGAAATGGGCGAGATTTCCCCCGCTCGCGCCGCCATTGGATTTTTTGCCGCCCTTGCGTTGATGGAGACGCTTGCGCCTTTGCGTCGGGCCGTGGCCGAGATCGGCCGGATGATTGGCGCGGCGCGGCGGGTGTCTGAGCAGCTTGGTCAGGAGGTCGCATCCGCTGCGCATCCTGTGCCGGAAGGCCCGGCGAATTTGGTTTTTTCGGGCGTCAGCTTTGCCCGCAATGCAGGCACGCGCCGGGTGATTGACGGGTTTGATCTGACGGTTGCCCCCGGCGAATGGGTCGCGCTCAAAGGGCCGTCGGGCGTGGGCAAAACCACGGTGCTTTTGCTTGGCGCGGGCGCGCTTTCGCCCTTGGAGGGACAGGTGCGTCTCTGTGGTCAGCCCGTCACGCAATGTTCACCCGGCTCTGTCACCTTGGTCGGGCAACGCGCGTCGCTTTTGCGGGGCACAGTGGCGGAGAATTTGCGGATTGTGGCACCAGAGGCCGATGATGACGCGCTTTGGGCGGCGCTTGCGGTGGTGGCTTTGGACGATGTGGTGCGGGACAAAGGCGGGCTTTCGATGCGGCTTGGGCCGCGCGGGGCGGGCCTGTCCGGTGGTGAAGCGCGTCGGCTTGTGCTGGCGCGGGCCGTGTTGCGCAAGCCTTTGGTTTTGCTTTTGGATGAGCCGACCGAAGGGCTGGATCACGCCACCTCCCTGAGGGTTTTGGCCGGGATTCGGGCGGCTTTGCCGGACACCGGCGTTTTGATGGCGGCGCATCGGGCGGAAGAACAGGGCGCGTCTGATCGGATTCTGACACTGGGCTAATTTGGGGCTGGGTTAATTTGACACTGGGCTAAATTTGGGCTGATCCTGAATTTGGGCTGATCGTAGTCCCGATGTCACATGAAATTGAGTGTCAACGGCCCGGGCGTGCGCCCATGTCGCGGTCACAAAAAGATATATCTATAATATTGCATTTATTGACATGAGTCAAAGTGCCGATACGCGCCGAGATTTATGCTATGACCTAAATACATATCTGCGAGATACGTTTCTCGCGTAATAGGAGCATGAGACAATGGAGTTTGGATTGGTCGAGCTGTCGCGTCTGCAATTCGCGATGACAGCCCTGTATCACTTTCTCTTTGTGCCGCTGACACTTGGTCTGTCGATCATCGTCGCGATTATGGAGACGGTGTATGTGATGACGGGCCGCCCGATTTGGCGGCAGATGACGAAATTCTGGGGCACGCTGTTTGGGATCAACTTTGTCCTTGGCGTCGCCACCGGCATCACGATGGAATTTCAGTTCGGGATGAACTGGTCCTATTATTCCCATTATGTCGGTGACATTTTCGGCGCACCACTGGCGATTGAGGGCCTGATGGCCTTCTTCCTTGAAGCCACGTTTGTGGGGCTGTTTTTCTTTGGCTGGGACAAGCTCTCGCGCACCGCACACCTTGTGGTCGCTTGGTTGGTCGCCATCGGGTCGAATTTCTCGGCGCTGTGGATTTTGATCGCCAATGGTTGGATGCAGAACCCGGTGGGGGCCGAATTCAACCCCGACACGATGCGCATGGAAATGACCAATTTCTTCGAGGTCATGTTTAACGAAGTGGCACAGGCCAAATTCGTTCACACCGTCTCGGCAGGCTATGTCACAGCCTCTGTGTTCGTGCTGGGTGTCTCGGCATGGTATCTCCTGAAAGGCCGCCATACGGAATTGGCCCGCCGCTCGATTGCCATTGCATCGGCTTTTGGCTTGGCCGCCGCCCTGTCTGTGGTGGTTTTGGGCGACGAGTCGGGCTACTCCGCCTCGCACACCCAAAAAATGAAACTCGCAGCGATTGAAGCGATGTGGGAAACCCACGATGCTCCGGCGCCTTTCACCCTGATCGGGTTCCCCGACAAGGAAGCGCGCGAAACCCATTATGCCATTGAAATCCCCTATGTGATGGGGCTCATCGGTACGCGGTCTCTGACCGAGGAAATCCCCGGCATCGACCAGCTTGTCGCTGAATCAAAAGACAAAGTGCGCTCTGGTATCATCGCCTATGACGCGCTGATGACGATCCGGTCTGAGCGCGATGCGACCCCGCCGGAGGTGCGCGCCACGTTCGAAGAGCATTCCGAGGATCTGGGCTATGCGCTTTTGCTCAAACGCTATGTCGATGATCCGCGCGACGCCACAGAGGCGCAAATCCAACTGGCCGCTGATGACACAGTGCCGGGCGTCTGGCCGATCTTCTGGGCCTTCCGTATCATGGTTGGGCTGGGCTTTAGCTTCATCGCGGTCATGGCATTTTTCTTTTACCGCGCTTCGTTCAAAGGCATGCAATTCCCGCGCTGGGCGCTGCGTTTGGGCGTGATCATCATCCCGACCCCGTGGATTGCCGCCGAGCTTGGTTGGTTTGTCGCCGAATTCGGTCGCCAACCCTGGACAGTGGACGGCATCCTGCCCACCGCGTTGTCGGCCTCGAACCTGTCGATCACCGATCTTTTGATCACGCTGACGGGCTTTGTGGTCTTCTATACGGCGCTCTTCATCGTCGAAATGGGTTTGATGCTCAAATACATCAAAAAAGGCCCCTACATGGATGTTGAAGAAACAGACAAATGGATGGAACGCCATTCGCACCGTTTGCGCACCCATGATGGCCAAGGCCCCTTTGCTGAAACCCCTGCGGAGTAAATGATATGATCCTTCACGACTTGATCTCTTTTGACATCCTCCGCGTGATCTGGTGGGCGCTTCTGGGTGTGCTTTTGATCGGCTTTGCCCTGACCGATGGGTTTGATTTGGGCGTGGGCGCATTGCTGCCCTTCGTTGGCAAATCCGACACCGAACGCCGGGTGATCATCAACACCATCGGCCCGATTTGGGAAGGCAACCAAGTGTGGTTCATCTTGGGCGGTGGGGCGATTTTTGCCGCATGGCCGCCGCTTTATGCGGTCTCATTCTCGGGCTTTTATCTTGCGATGTTCCTGGTGCTGGCGGCGCTGATCCTGCGACCCGTTGGCTTTAAATACCGCTCCAAACGTGAAGGTGCCGCATGGCGGACCACATGGGATTGGGCGTTGTTTGTCGGCGGTGCCGTGCCTGCGCTGATCTTTGGTGTGGCGGTCGGCAACGTGTTGCAAGGTGTGCCGTTCTACCTCACCCCCGACATGTTGATGCCGATGTATGAGGGCAATTCGATCATGAAGCTCTTGGGCCTTTTGAACCCCTATGCGCTCTTGGCCGGTGTCGTTTCGCTGTCCATGTTGTTGATGCATGGCTCTGCGTGGCTTGGCCTCAAAACCGAAGGCGTGATTGCCGACCGGGCCCGTCGCATCGGGTCCATTGCCGGGATCGTCGCCGCCCTGTCCTATGCGCTTGCGGGGCTTTGGTTGGCTTTCGGCATCGAGGGCTATCAGATCGTGGGTGAGGTGGTCAAAGACGGCCCATCCAACCCGCTGTTCTCCGAAGTCATCCGTGGCGGCAGTTGGATGGACGCCTATGCGACCCGGCCCTGGATCGCCGTGGCACCGATCATGGGCTTTGTCGGCATCGCTTTGGCCGTGATGGGCCTGCGCGCGGGCCGCGAGGTTTCGACGCTCTTGTTCTCCAAGCTCGCGATCTTTGGCATCATCTCTTCGGTCGGGCTGACGATGTTCCCATTCATTTTGCCCTCCACCGTTGATCCCTCCAGTTCGCTCACAGTTTGGGACAGCTCCTCCTCGCATCTCACCCTTTTCGTGATGCTGGTCTGTGCCGTGATCTTTATGCCACTCATCCTTGCCTACACCTCTTGGGTTTACAAAGTCCTCTGGGGCAAAGTGACCGAAGATGACGTCACCCAAAACACGCAAAGCTACTGAGAAAGGAAAGACTTATGTGGTATTTCGCTTGGCTCTTAGGCCTCCCGCTCGCCGCCCTTTTCGCTGTGCTCAACGCGATGTGGCTTGAGATGCGCGAAGATGCGCGTCTGATCCGTGAGGCCGACGAAGACACGACCACCTGACCTTGCGTCCCGGTCAGGCTCGACCCCCGAGGGCGGATGTCGTTCCCCGCCTTCGGGGCCAATTTTCCAACATATACCGCCCTTCGGGGCGGATTTCTCACACCAAAAAAATGCATACATATGCATACGATAATGCGGAGACTCCCATGAACACCCGTTCTTCACCTACGTTGGATCGGCCGTTGGATCGGCGCGGATTTTTAGGCCTCGCCATCGGTGCCACGGCCCTTGCCGCAAGCTCTGGCACGGTACAGGCCGCGCCGCTGAAAACAGCCGCCAAAATCGTCATCATCGGGGCAGGCGCGGGCGGCACCGCCCTTGCCAACCGATTGGTCACCCGGCTTGACGGTGCGCAAATCACCCTCATTGATCCGCGTCAGGAGCATTTGTATCAACCCGGTCTGACATTGGTTGCAGCCGGATTGAAGCCCGCCAATTACGTCACCTCCAAAACCACCGATTGGTTGCCCAAAGGCGTTACTTTGATCGCGCAAAAAGCCGTGGCCATCGACCCCGTCGCGAAAACCGTATCGACCGAAAGCGGTGACACGCTTGGATACGATTTCCTCGTCGTGGCCCCCGGGCTTGTGCTGGACCATGACGCGATTGAGGGGTTTTCCCTTGATATGGTGGGTGAAAACGGCATCGGCGCTTTGTATGCCGGGCCGCAATATGCCTCCGCCACATGGAAAGCCGCCTCTAAGTTTATCGAAGAGGGCGGGCATGGCGTGTTCACCCGTCCGGGCACCGAAATGAAATGCGCCGGCGCCCCTTTGAAACACACGTTTTTGATTGATGACCGCCTGCGCCGCGCCGGAAGCCGCGACAAAGCCGAAATCACTTACGCCGCCCATGATGGCGCGCTGTTCGGGGTGCCGATTGTCTCCGAAAAGGTCCGTATGCTCTTTGGTGATCGCACCATTGCGCCGGTGTACAATCACGTTCTGAAATCCATCGACCCCGGCAGCAAACGTGCCACCTTCACCACGCCCGAGGGCACGGATGAGATCGACTACGATTACCTCCATGTCATCCCGCCGCAACGCGCGCCTGAGGTGATCCGGCAATCCGGCCTGTCTTGGGCCGACAAATGGACCGACCAAGGTTGGGTCGAATGCGACATGGCCACGTTGCAACACCTGCGCTACCCTGACATTTGGGCCTTGGGTGATGTGGCGGGCGTGCCAAAGGGCAAAACCGCCGCCTCGGTGAAATGGCAAGTGCCTGTGATTGAGGATCAAATCCTCTCCGCCATCGCGGGTACGGAACCGACCGAGACCTACAACGGCTATACCTCTTGCCCGATGATCACCAAAATCGGCCGCGCGATGTTGGTGGAATTCGACTACAACAACAACCTCACCCCTTCTTTCCCCGGCATCATTCCCCCGCTCGAAGAGCTGTGGATTTCCTGGCTGATGAAAGAGGTTGCCCTCAAAGCCACCTATAACGCCATGCTGCGTGGCAAAGCGTAAGGAGCGCGTGATATGAAAGATATGACATTCCAAACCCTTCTTGCGGTCTTCGAGGAAATCTTTGGCCGGGGTCTGTTTTGGGCCATGGTTATCGCGGCTGTGCTGGTGACTTTCGGCTATGTGTATGTGCTGATCCGGGACCGGTCGGTGAGTTGGCACAAATTTCTCTGGGCGCAACTCTCCATGCCTTTGGGTGCGATTGCGGCCGTCTGGTTCGTGATGGCGATGACCCATTCAGCGCTTTCGGATATTGGCGGGGCCATTGATGTGATCGTGCTGTTGGGGGTGGCCGCTATGGGTGCGGTCGGCATGGCGATTTTGGTCTACACTGTTCAGTCGCTGATCAAAAAGCCGCAAAGCGACCCAGCATCCTGACGGCTGCGAGAGCAACCCGAAGGTCAAGCCCCCCATCTCGTGCGGAGTGGGGGGCTTGTTCATATGCGGCGTCTCTCCCCCGTCCAAAGGGGCTTGCTCTTTACATCAAGGCAGCGCTCCTTTAATCGCACAGTGATGGACCGCGTGAACGGAAAAAGGCTTTGAGTACGAGATATGTGCGACACTTCCATCATCATTCCCGCCCGCAATGAGGCCGAAAACATCGAGACTTTGCTCGATGGCATTGCTCAAGCCTGTGCCGCCATTGGCCCGTGGGAAGTGATCGTCATTGATGACGCCTCTGATGATGGCATGGCTGACATCCTTGCCCGCCGCATGACGCAGATGCCCGAGCTTCGGGTGATCCGTCATAACCGCTCGGGTGGTCAATCGGCGGGGGTGCATTCCGGCGTGCGCGCCGCGCGGGGCACCTATATTTGTACCCTTGATGGCGATGGTCAAAACCCGCCCTCGGAAATCCCCAATATGTTGGCACCTTTCAAGGGGCCGAACAGTGTGCAGATCGGACTTGTCGCCGGTCAACGCGTGGCGCGGCAAGACACATGGTCCAAACGCTATGCCTCGAAATTCGCCAATGCTCTGCGGGCGAAACTTCTCAAAGACGGCACCCGCGACACCGGTTGTGGCCTCAAAGCCTTTCGCCGCGATGATTTTTTGGCGCTGCCCTATTTCGATCACATGCACCGCTATTTGCCTGCGCTGTTTGCCCGCGATGGCTGGACCATCGCCCATGTCGACGTGTCCCATGCGGCGCGCGGCGGCGGGCGCTCGCATTATTCCAATCTTCAGCGCGCGCTTGTCGGTGCGATTGATCTGATCGGGGTGGCATGGCTTTTGAAACGCCGCAAAAAAGCCCGGCCCACCGAAGTTATCCGTCCCGAAAATCGAGGCTAACCCCATGCAAATGCTGATGAATATGCTTCATGTCGACAGTGGTGCCGAGCTGTGGTGGGTGGTTTTTGGACTGGCCGCGCAGCTCATGTTCACCGCGCGGTTTTTGTTGCAATGGATCGCCTCGGAACGCGCCAAAGACAGTGTCATGCCCGTCGCCTTTTGGTATTTTTCCCTGATCGGCGGCGTGATGCTTTTGGCCTATGCGCTTTATCGGCGCGACCCAGTGTTCATTCTGGGTCAGGCGCTTGGCGTCTTTATCTACGCCCGCAACCTTTGGCTGATTTATGCAAAACGACGTGCCCAACCCTCCCCGTCTGAATGAGTGGCTTCCAACCGCTCTGATCCTTGTGGTCGTGGCCGTTGGCCTGCGGCTTTTGGCACTTGCCTTTGACCAAACCGACCTTTTCGTGGATGAGGTTCAATATTGGTTTTGGGGCCAAAACCTTGATTTCGGATATTATTCCAAGCCGCCTTTGATCGGTTGGGTGATCCGTTTGGTTACCGATCTGGCCGGGTCCGATGCACCGTTTTGGGTGCGGATGCCCGGCGCGGTGTTGCATGGCATCACGGCTTTGATCTTGGGTGCCTTGGCCGCGCGATTGATTGGACGCGCCGCCGCGCTTTGGACCGTGGCGCTCTATCTCTCGCTGCCCTTCGTCAGCCTCGGTTCGGTGATGATCTCGACCGATACGATCATGGCGCCGTTTTATGCCGCCGCGCTTTTGTTTCTGTTCCGCACCGCCGACACCCGCCGCGCCTCGGATGCGTTGGCGGTTGGCCTGTTCGCCGGGCTGGCCTTTATGGCAAAATACGCCGCCATTTACATTTTGGCGGGGGCTGGGTTGGCGATGATCTTTGTGCCGATGCTGCGTCCCGGTTGGCGCAATCTTGTGGTGATGATCGCGGGCTTTGCCATGGTGATCTCCCCCAATGTCATGTGGAACCTGTCGCATGATCTGACCACTGTGTCGCACACGATGGACAATGCCGGGTGGGTGCGTCATGGCGCAAAATTCGATCTTGGCTCACTGATGAATTTCCTCGCCAGCCAGTTTGGCGTCTTTGGGCTGATCCCGATGGCTGCGTTGATCTGGGCATATCTGCGCCCGCGCACACAGACCCATCGCGCCCTTGTGCTCTTGTCGATCCCCGCTATTTTTGTTGTGTCCGTTCAGTCTCTTATGGACAAAGCCTATGCCAATTGGGCCATTGCTACCTATTTTGCCGGCACGGTTTTGGTGGTGATGGTCTTGCCGCGTTGGGGCCGGATTGCCGCCCTTGCGCTCAATGGCATTTTGGCTGTGGCGCTCCCGGTCTTACTCATCCTTGCGCCTTGGCCGATGTCAGGGGACAAGCCGCTTTTGAACCGTTATCTTGGCCGTCATGCCCTTTCCGAGAGCATCCTCGCCTTGGCCGAGCGCGAGGATCTGCCCGTCGTGACTTCAAATCGAGACATCTTGGCCGATCTGTTTTATACGGGCCGCGATCGTGACGTGGCCCTTTATGCCATGCCCGAAACGGGACGTCCGTCGAGCTATTATGCCCAAAATTTCGCGTTGCCAGAGGATGTAACCGGCTCTGTCTTGGTGGTGTCCTTCGGTGACATCCCCTGTCCGGGGGACGCGTTGGAGGGGTTGGTGCGTGAGGGCACATGGTCGACCACTGAGCTGCGTGCAACCCGTGTGGACGCCGGGTGTTTGTTTGCCAAATAATTGCTGAGGCTTGGGGCGCTCAGTGCCCGGTTTGTTTCAAAACAACCCCGGCCGTGCGCGCGATCAACGCCACATCTGTACCCAGGCTCAGGCGTTTGTAATACAGATGATCGTAGCGGACGCGATCGGTGAAACAGGTCTCGCCGCGCCCTGAAATTTGCCAAACACCGGTGATGCCGGGGCGCATTTCAAAATAAGCCCAGCCATTGGCCGCCTCATAGAGCATTTGCTGACTGGTCATAAATGGACGCGGGCCGACAAAGCTCATGTCCCCTTTGATCACGTTCAAAAGCTGCGGCAACTCATCCAAACTTGTGGCTCGAATGAACCGGCCGACTTTGGTGATTCGGGGATCATGGCGCAATTTCTGATACTTATGCCATTCTTCCGCGATCTCTGGGTCCTCACGGCACAACCGTTCCAAAAGCTCATCGGCATTCTGACGCATCGAGCGCAGTTTATAAAACAGGAACAATTTTCCGTTTCGACCAACCCGGCGCTGCATATAAAAGGCAGGCCCACCGTCGAGACGCACCAAAAAGGCGAGTATCAGGATCACCGGCAAAATGAACGGAGTCATTGCGGCGGCGAGCAGCAAATCAAAAGCGCGCTTACCACCCTTTCGATACAAAATTCCCGACCGGGGAGGCGCAGGACGGACCCCCTTTGAAAACTGCGTATTTCCTTTTGGCAAAATGGACATCTCCGCCCCCCGCGAACCGCGACGTGTACAGTAAACATAGTATCAACCGTGCCGATACACGATTCTTTTCACGGGGATAACAGTCCCGCGACTTTGTATCACGGTTTAATGGCACAGGCGCAGGTTTATGTGGCATTTTTATTTTTGAGCCGCAAAAAATCGCCGATTTCAGACGGTTTACGCCGTCGTTGGGGAAATTGCGACGTGGCACCAAGTCCTGAGGGGGCTTGCACTTTGATGTTTGACAACCATTATGGGGCGAATTTCCGGGACAAGGGAGAGCTGAGAGGGATCGGATGGAGGCGACGCCTGAGGTCAGCCTTGCTTGGTGTCGGTTGACACGCGGTTGATGCAAATGGGGCTGTGGCGATGACGGAGGACATATGACCGAGCAGGCGGTACATTGGTTCGGCTTGGGCGCTGCGGAATGGCAGGCGGTGGCCCTGTCTCTCAAAGTGGCCTTTTGGGCGGCGCTTCTCAGCCTGCCTTTGGGGATATTTGTGGCCTATGCTTTGGCGCGGTGGCGGTTTGCGGGGCGTGAGGTTCTCAATGGTTTGGTGCATTTGCCGCTGATTCTACCCCCGGTGGTCACCGGCTATCTGTTGTTGATGACCTTTGGCGCGCGTGCACCGATTGGCGCGGCGCTCCAAGAGATCGGGATCGTGTTCGCCTTTCGTTGGAGTGGTGCCGCTTTGGCGGCGGCGATCATGGGCTTTCCTTTGATGGTGCGCGCGATCCGACTGTCGATTGAGGCGGTTGATCCCAAATTGGAAGAGGCCGCCACCTCGCTCGGAGCCTCACCGATCCGGGTGTTTTGGACCGTCACGCTGCCCTTGGCCTTGCCCGGTGTGCTCGCCGGAGTGGTTTTGGCCTTTGCCAAGGCTTTGGGCGAATTTGGCGCGACAATCACCTTTGTCTCCAACATTCCTGGCCAAACCCGCACGCTGCCCTCGGCCATCTACGCGTTCCTACAAGTGCCCGGCGGTGAAAGCGCGGCCCTCAGATTGGTGATGATTTCAATCGTTTTGGCGATGGGGGCGTTGATCCTGTCTGAGTTTTTGGCGCGGCGTATGGCCAAACGGGGGCGTGGCGCATGAGCATTTCAGTTCAGCTCCGTCACCAGTTTCAGGGGTTTGCCCTTGAGGCGCAATTTGATGTGCCCTCGGGTGTGACGGCACTGTTTGGGCGGTCGGGCTCCGGCAAATCCACGGTGATCCGCGCGATTGCCGGGCTGTTTGCCCCGGATCAGGCGCGCATTGTGATCAATGGCCGAGTGTTGTGCGACACCGGGGCGGGGATTTGCTTGCCGCCGCACAAACGTCGGATCGGCACGATTTTCCAGGACGCCCGGCTGTTTCCGCATCTGTCTGTGCGGCAAAATCTTGACTATGGCCGCCGATTTTCCGACCGCGATGTGCCCGAGGCTGAGGTGGCACAGATGGTCGAGATGCTGGGCATTGGCCATTTGTTGGACAGGCGTCCAGCCGGGTTGTCTGGCGGGGAACAGCAACGGGTCGCCATTGGTCGTGCGCTGTTGTCCGGGCCGGATTTGATCTTGGCCGATGAACCTCTGGCCGCACTTGATGAGGCGCGAAAAGACGAAATTCTCCCGTATTTTGAGCGGCTTCGCGATGAGGTTTCTATCCCGATCCTCTATGTCAGTCACAGCCCCGCCGAGGTCGCGCGTCTGGCGACAACGGTGGTGGCCTTTGAATCTGGGCGCGTCACCGGGCAGGGCGGTGCGGTTGAAATTCTGGGCGATCCAAGCCTTATGCCCGCGGGTGTGCGTGGCGCTGGCGCGCTCATTGAGGCACAGGTCCACGCGCATCATGCGGACGGTCTGACCGAACTGTCTGCCGGGGGCGTGCCGTTGTTTTTGCCCAAATTGGACGCGGCACCGGGCGCTCAGGTCCGCCTGAGAATTGCGGCGCAGGATGTGATTTTGTCGCCCGCGCGTCCAAAGGGGCTTTCGGCACTCAATATTATGCCCGGGACCATCGCGCAAATCCGCATTGGCGAGGGGCCGGGGGCCATGGTTTCGCTCGCAACACCTGCGGGTGTGGTTTTGGCGCGGGTGACCAAACGTTCCGCCGCCGCTCTTGACCTAAAACAAGGTATGCTTTGTCACGCTGTGATTAAATCCGTCTCGATTGCGCGTCAAACAGTGGCGCGTGGTGCGGGGCCGCTTGGGTCAGGCGAGGTGAGGGACGTAAAATACAGTAATTCGTGACAGATTGCTTATTTTCTCCTACTCAAAGATCAAGCTGCGCTTGCACATGGCATATGATTTGCTACATATGCAAAAAATTGAATATTATGTGATGCCACTCACAGAACCGAAATGAGGACCTTATGCGCCGCACCCTAATGCTCATCTTACCGCTGATGTCCGGAAGCTTTCTGGCCATTGACCCCGCCTTTGGCGAGACTTTGACTGTGACCCCACAGGCGGTCATCGAATGGAAACCGGTTTATGCCGAGGTTGAAACCCGCGATCGCGTCCCCGCCCGCGCCCGGATTGGCGGGACGATTTCCGCGCTCGACGTGACCGAAGGCGATATGGTTGAGGCCGGTCAACGGGTTGCCATCATCGAAGACACCAAATTGTTGTTCCAAATCGAAGGTATCGACGCCCAACTCGACGCTTTTGGCTCGCAGCTGGAACAAGCACAGGCCGATCTGGATCGTGGCCAATCCCTTTCTGAACGGGGTGTGATTTCCAACCAAAGTCTGCAAGCCTTGCAAACCAACGTGAACGTGCTCGAAAGTCAGATCACAAGCCTGAAATCCGAACGCCAAGTCGTAGCACGTCAGATCGAAGAGGGTGAAGTGCTTGCCCCTGAGGCGGGTTTGGTTCTCTCCGTGCCCGTGTCCAAAGGCGGCGTCGTGTTTGCCGGTGAAGAAGTGGCAACCATCGGCGCAGGGGGCGCGTTCTTGCGCCTCGGCGTCTCTGAACGTTACGCCGACACGCTCAAACAGGGCGATACCATTGAAATCACCGAAGCCGGCACCGCCACATCCGGCACGCTTGCCAAAATTTATCCCCTGATTGAGGGGGGGCGGGTGCAAGCCGATGTCGAGGTCGAAGGCCTTGAGACCACCTTCGTCGGCCGTCGGGTACAAGTGCGCTTGCCTGTGGGCAGCCACGACGGGCTTTTGGTCCCTGAAACCGCGCTGACCCAATCTGGCGGGCTTGATTTCGTGTCCGTCGATCTGCCCTCCGGCCCCTCGGACCGTGTGGTCGTTCCTGGCAATCGGGTTGAAACAGACGGCATTGTTTGGGTCGAAATTCTAAGCGGTTTGACCGCTGGCGATGTGGTGGTGACGTCTCATGAATAATCCGCACGGTCCCTCGGGCGCGCTCGGCCTTGCCGGGCGCTTGACCCGCACATTCATCCTCTCCCCGCTTACGCCGTTGTTTCTCTTGGCCTCTTTGGCCGTGGGCATGATCGCGCTGGTGTCTTTGCCACGCGAAGAGGAGCCGCAAATCTCCGTGCCCATGGTCGACATTCATGTCGATACTTCCGGGCTCAAGGCGCAGGATGCACTCAAACTCGTGACCGAGCCATTGGAGACCATCGTCAAAGGCATTGATCAGGTCGAACATGTCTATTCGGACAGCCGCGATGATCACGTCATGGTCTCCGCGCGCTTCATGGTCGGCGTGTCGTCCGACACCGCCATCCTGCGGGTGCGCGATAAAATTATGGCCAATCTCGACCGCATCCCGCTCGGTATTCCCGAACCCTTGGTCGTGGGCCGGGGCATCAATGACGTGGCGATTGTCGCGCTGACCTTTAGCCCCGCTGAGGGGAATGAAGGCATGATGCCCTCTGATCTCACGCGGATCGTCAAAGAGGTCGAAGTGCGCCTCGCCCGGATCGAAAACGTCGGCCTCACCTATGTGATTGGCGGCACCGAAGAGGCGCTTCGTGTTGCCCCCTCGCCGGAAAAACTGGCGCTTTACGGTATTACCTTGCAACAGCTTGCGGGCAAAGTGCAGAGCGCAAACGCCTCATCCCCGGCGGGTTTGCTGCGCGATGGTGGCGATCAAATTGGCCTGATTATTGGCAAAACCCTGACCACGCCGGAAGAAATCGGCAACCTCGAACTCACCGCCCGCGACGGTCGGACGGTCTATGTCCGCGATGTGGCCGAGGTCGGGTTTGTCTCCGATCTCGACGAAAAACATGTGGCGACCCTGACGCGCGCGGGGGCCGACAGCGGGGTCGAAGGCGACCATGCCGCGATCGACATGAATGCGGAGATCATCCGCCGCCCCGCTGTGACCCTGGCCATCGCCAAGCGCGCGGGGGCCAATGCGGTGACCGTGGCCGAAGAGGTCCTGACCCGTGTGTCCGAGATGGAAGGCAGCATCATCCCCGACAGTGTCAGCATCGAAGTGACGCGGGATTACGGCGAAACCGCCAATGAAAAAGCCAATGAATTGCTGTTTCACCTGGGCCTTGCGACCGTCTCCATCGTCATTCTGGTGTTGATCGCGATCGGCTGGCGCGAGGCCGTTGTGGTCGCCATCGTGATCCCGGTGACCATCCTTTTGACCCTCTTTGCCGCCTATATCATGGGCTACACGCTCAACCGCGTGTCCCTGTTTGCGCTGATTTTCTCCATCGGGATTTTGGTCGATGACGCCATTGTGGTGATCGAAAACATCGCCCGCCATTGGGGCATGAAAAAGCCCGGACAAAACCGGTTTGGTGCGGCTGTTGCCGCTGTGGCTGAGGTCGGAAACCCGACCATCGTGGCCACGTTGACCGTGGTCGTGGCGCTTTTGCCGATGCTCTTTGTCTCTGGATTGATGGGGCCATATATGTCCCCGATTCCGGCCAATGCCTCGGCTGCGATGATCTTTTCCTTTTTCGTGGCGGTGATGATCACGCCTTGGTTGATGCTGAAAATCGCCGGGCGCGCGGAGCTTCATCACGATGAAGAGGGCGCGTTTCCGGGGGGCAAATTGGGCAAGTTTTACGCCTCCATTGCGCGGCCCGTCTTGGCGTCGAAAAAAGTCGCTTGGATGTTTTTGTTGGCGGTGATCGTGTTGTCTTTTGGCTCGCTCGGCGCGCTTTATACCAAAGACGTCACGGTCAAATTGCTGCCCTTTGACAACAAATCCGAACTGGCCATCATGGTCGATCTGCCGGAAGGCGCGTCTGTCGAGGCCACGGATGCGATTGTCCAACAGGCGGCGCGTCTGGCCATGAGCCTGCCCGAAGTGATGTCGGCCCAGACCCATGCGGGCACCTCTGCCCCCTTCAACTTCAACGGTCTCGTGCGGCATTACTATTTGCGCGAAAACCCGGAGATGGGCGAGGTACAACTCAAACTTTTGCCGAAAACCGAACGTGACCGGACCTCGCATGACATCGCGCTCGAACTGCGGGAAATAATCCTTGAGGGTATCACTGTGCCGCCGGGCACCGCGATGAAAGTGGTCGAACCTCCCCCCGGACCGCCGGTGATTTCGACCCTTCTGGCCGAAATCTATGGTCCCGATGGCGAAACCCGGCGTGCGGTTGCAGGCAAGGTGCGCGAGGCCTTTGAAGAGGTTGATTTCATCGTCGATACCGATGACAATTTCGGGGTTCAGGCGCGGCGTATTCGGGCCGAAATGCTGCCCTCCGATTTGAATTTCTATCAGGTCAATGAAACCGATGCCGCGCAGACGCTTCAACTTTTGAACAGTTATACCACGGTGGGCTATTCACACCGTGGCGAAGGCCGCCGCCCGATCCCGATTGTGATCGGACGCGATCGCTCAGATCGGGTTCTGAATGCCGAAACACTGTCGACGCCGGTGCCCGCCAACGCATTGCCCGGTGGGCGTGGCGTGGTGGAGCTGGGGGATGTGGTTAAAATCACGGAGGAACAAACCTCCTTCCCGATTTTCCGTCACAATGGCTACGATGTGGTGATGGTTCAGGCCGAACTCGCCGGTGAATATGAAGCGCCGCTTTATGGCATGATGGCCGTTGCGGATAAGTTGGATGCGATGGATTGGCCGGAGGGGACGAAGCCTGAAATTTCCCTTCATGGTCAACCGTCCCAGACCGATCATCCGACCCTGTTGTGGGATGGCGAATGGGAGGTGACCTGGATCACCTTCCGCGACATGGGAGCGGCGTTTGGTGTGGCGCTTTTGGGGATATACATCCTCGTGGTGGCTCAGTTTGGTTCGTTCCGCTTGCCCTTGGTGATCCTGACGCCGGTGCCTTTGACCTTTTTGGGGATCATGATCGGGCACTGGTTGTTTGGCGCGCCGTTTTCGGCCACGTCGATGATTGGCTTCATCGCTTTGGCGGGGATCATTGTGCGAAACTCGATCCTCTTGGTCGATTTCATTCGCAACGCCGATGATCAAGGCAATGTGACGCTTGATATTCTCATCGAAGCAGGGGCCACGCGGTTCAAGCCGATCCTGTTGACCGCGATTGCCGCGATGATTGGGGCGGCGGTGATTTTGGTGGACCCGATCTTCCAAGGTCTGGCGATTTCGCTCTTGTTTGGGCTGTTGTCTTCGACGGCGCTGACTGTGCTGGTTATCCCAGCCATCTATCGCATTTTCAAAATGTGAGGGGAGGAACCAGCCTGCGCGAGATCACATAGGTCTCAATCAGCAATATGGAATAAAGAGGGGGCGCAATTCGCCCCCTCTTTTGCCCGATATACCACGAACGATGTCAGCCGTATGAGCCTCGCCAGCGGACTGTCCGCAAAACGTTCTACGCGCTACGGGACAACCCAACCTCAAATGGTTTGACACTTGCGCTGCCCTGTGTGTCTTGCACCGAGAAAAAGCTGACGTCTTGTTCCATCGCGGCAATGTTGTTTTGCAAGCTGACTGTTGCGGCGTTGGTTTCTTCCGACATGGCGGCGTTTTGTTGTGTGGTTTGGTCAAGCTGGTTGATCGCCGAGCTTAATTCGCCAAGGCCGGTGGCCTGTTCTGTTGTAGAGGTTGCGACCTGTTCGATCCCGTGATTGATTTTCTCGACGGCTTCACGAATACGGCCAAGGGCGGCCCCGGCTTCGCGGACCAAATCAACGCCATTCGCGACCTGACGGTTCGACGTGTCAATCAGCGTTGCGATTTCACGCGCGGCATCTGACGAGCGCTGTGCCAAAGCGCGGACTTCAGAGGCAACCACGGCAAAGCCACGCCCCGCATCGCCTGCACGGGCGGCTTCCACACCGGCATTTAGAGCCAAAAGATTGGTTTGAAACGCGATGTCGTCGATGACGGAGGTGATCGAAGCGACTTGTTTCGACGAGTTTTCAATCTCGTCCATTGCATTCACAGCGCGATCCACGACATCGCCGGCTTGGACCGTGTAACCCTGTGCTTCTTTGGATTGGCTCTGGACCGTACCGGCAGTGTTCGCCACGCCCGTGACGGAGGCCACCAATTCGTCGAGGGCCGAAGCACTTTCTTCGAGGGTTGCCGCCTGGGCTTCCGTGCGTCGGGCAAGATCATCTGTGGCATGGCCGATGGCGTCTGATTCTGCTTTGATGATTTGCGTGCTGTCAGCCACGCTGCCAATCGTGTGATTGAGTTTCGAGAGGGCAATGTTGAAATTTTTTCGAATGTCATCGAATTCACCCAGATCGGTGTCGAGTTGTACCGCAAGGTTGCCCTGTGCCAAGGCATCAAGACCTGCCATGAGGGTTTCAGCGGTGCGGCGGTAGATGGTTGTGTCGACGGCAAATTTGACGACTTTCACAACTTGTCCAGCCGCATTGCGGATCGGATTGTAGCTGGCTTTGATGGTGATGCGTTGGCCGTTTTTGCCAAGACGCGCGTATTCGTCACTGAGCGCCTCGCCCGCTCTCAGACGCGCCCAGAATTGTGCATAGTCAGAAGACGCCGCATCGGCCGGGTCGATAAAGATCCTGTGGTGTTTGCCAATGATTTCGGATTCGTCATAGCCCATGACGTGACAAAAATTGTCATTGGCGCGGCGGATCGTTCCATCCGGGGAGAACTCAATCACGCCCTGAACCTTTTGGATGGCGTCGATCTGACCGCGTGCATCCGCCTCCAAGTTTTTAGCTGTTGTGATGTCAAAAGCGTATTTCACCACCTTAAAGGGGCGCCCTTCAGGGTCGATCAGGGTTTCATAGGTGCTTTCAAGCCAGACGACCGAGCCATCTTTTGCAATGCGTTTGACCGGCCCTTTTTCGGAGGCACCTTGTCCGAGGCGCGTCCAGAAGTCGCGATAGGCCTGAGTATTGACCTCATCCTTTGGCATGAAAATGCTGTGGTGCTGGCCCTTCAATTCCTCCATGGAATAGCCGGTCGCAGCGAGGAAATGGTCATTCGCGATGAGGATATTGCCCTGAAGGTCGAATTCGATCACCGCCATAGAGCGCTTGATCGCATCCTCTTTGGATCGGTTGTCGCGGCGGCGCAGGTGCATTTCCGAAATTTCACGGGCAATGATCGCAATATACGCAACGGCCCCCTGATCATCTTTGATCGGAACATAGGTGGTATCAAGCCAAACCTCTTCGCCCGAGGCATTGAGGCGCGGCATGATTTGATTATGAGGCTCACCCTTGGCGAGTTTGGCCCAAAGCGCGGCACATTCCGTGTGATCTTTGCTGCGTACAAGGGCTTTATAGGGGGTGCCGACAATCGCCGCCTCATCAAAGCCCATGCGATGACAGAACTGCGCGTTGGCGGAGAGGATGGACCCGTCTGGCGTACAGTTGATCATAAAATGGGTTTTGTCGACGGCGCAGAGAAGGGCCGCATCCGTCGGACGAGAGAGTGTCGTAGATTTTATGCGTTTAAATTTACTGAACATTTGAGCCCTATGTCGTCACCTTATGGCGGGAGTTCGCCACGATCTGACAGCACAGTATCGGCAATCCCTTAAGGAGGGGTTTAAGGCGTCCAAAAACAAAAAAGGGAGCCGCGAGGGCTCCCTTTTTGTTTAAAACCGATACTTAGATCAACCAATGATGGCATTCAGCGTGGCCGAAGGGCGCATCACAGAGGCGACTTTGGCCGGATCTGCGTGATAATAGCCACCCAAATCGGCGGGTTCACCTTCGGAGATTTTCAACTCGTCCAGGATGATCTCTTCTTTCTCGACCAACTCTTTGGCAATCGGGGCGAAATGCGCAGCCAGAGCGGCATCGGTGGACTGAGCCGCCAGGGCTTCGGCCCAATAGCGCGCAAACCAGTAATGCGACGAGCGGTTGTCGTTTTCACCGACTTTGCGCTCCGGCGACTTGCCGTTCAACAACAGCTTCTGGGTTGCATCTTCGACAGCGGTGGCCAAAACGGCGGCTTTGGCTTTGCCACGCGAGGCGGCCAAGAAAGCGTAGCTTTCACCCAAGGCACAGAATTCGCCAAGGCTGTCCCACCGCAGGTGGTTTTCTTCGATCACCTGCTGAACGTGTTTCGGTGCAGAGCCGCCAGCCCCGGTTTCAAACATGCCGCCACCGTTCATCAGTTTGACGATAGAGAGCATTTTCGCCGAAGTGCCCAGTTCCAGGATCGGGAACAAATCGGTCAGATAATCACGCAACACGTTGCCGGTGATGGTCACAACGTCTTTGCCTTTGCGCATCTCGACAAAGGAGAAACGTGTGGCTTCGCGCGGGGCCATGATCGGGATGTCTTTGCCTGCGGCTTTCAGCGCCGGTGCGACATATTTGATCAGCTCCGCATCATGGGCGCGGTTGGCGTCAAGCCAGAAGGCGCCGGTGCCGGTGGCGTCAAAACGTTCGATGCCGAGTTGAATCCAATCGAGGATCGGCGCTTTTTTCGCGGTACACGACCGCCAGATGTCGCCCGCCTCAACCGCGTGCGAATGCAGCACATCGCCGTTGTCCAAAACGATCTCGACCTTGCCGTCTGCCTTCATTTCAAAGGTGGTTGGGTGGGAGCCGTATTCTTCGGCCTTTTGTGCCATCAGGCCGACGTTGGACACGGCACCACAGGTGGTGACGTCCAGCGTGCCAGTCTCTTTGAAATACTCGACCGTTTCGTCATAGACGCAGGCGTAGGAATTGTCCGGGATGCAGCATTTGGTGTCAGCCGCTTTGCCGTCCGGGCCCCAACCGATGCCACCGGCTTTGATCACGGCGGGCATGGAGGCGTCGATGATCACGTCAGAGGGCACATGCAGGTTGGTGATGCCCTTATCCGAATTCACCATGTAAAGCGGCGGGCGGGCGTCCAGGGCGGCTTTGAGGTCCGCTTTCATCTCGGCATTGTCGGCGATCAGTTTGTCCAATTCACCAATGCCATCGTTCGGGTTCCACTCAAGGGACGCACCGTGTTTGGCAATGAAATCTTCGAGGTAGACAGAGACGAAATGGCCGAAAATGATCGGGTCGGAGACCTTCATCATCGTGGCTTTGAGGTGCACGGAGAACAAAACGCCCGGCTCCATGCTCTCAACTTCGGCTTTAATATAGGCGCGCAGGGCCTTGGCGGAGAGGAAGGTCGCGTCAACCACTTCGCCCTCGGCGTATTTCAAACCGGATTTCAGAACGGTCTCGGTGCCATCTGTGGCGGTGAAAACGATCTTTGCGCCGCCCGCCTGAGCCCCCGTGATGGTGGCGGCTTTTTCATTGGCGAAAAAGTCGTTGCCCGGCATCGAGGCGACCGTGGTTTTGGAGGCTGAAGTCCATGTGCCCATGCGGTGCGGGTTGGCCTTGGCGTATTCTTTCACGGCTTTGGCGGAGCGACGATCCGAGTTCCCTTCGCGCAGAACCGGGTTCACGGCGGAGCCTTTGATCGTGTCGTATTTGGCGCGGATCGCCTTTTCTGCGTCGGTTTGCGGATCGGCCGGGTAGGACGGGATCGGGTAGCCTTGCGACTGCAATTCTTTGATCGCGGCTTCGAGTTGCGGTACGGAGGCCGAGACGTTTGGCAGTTTGATCACGTTGGCTTCGGGGGTTTTCACCAACTCGCCCAGTTCGGCCAGATCGTCAGACACTTTTTGATCGTCCGAAAGCAGCTCCGGGAAGAGCGCGAGGATGCGGGCGGCGACCGAAATATCGCGGGTCTCGACGTTGATCCCTGCGGCCTCGGAGAACGAGGTGATGATCGGCAAAAGCGATCCACGCGCGAGTTCAGGGGCTTCGTCTACGATGGTGTAGATGATATCGGGGGTCTCTTGGGCCATGGGGTCCTCCACTAGTGGGTCTGCCACTTTAAGCGATGCTTTTCAGCGATTCTGCATTGGGGCAATTGCCCTTTTGCGCTTGGGCTTTCGGGTAGCGGAGTACGGGTCTCAAGTCAATGTATCCCGAGGTATACAATACAGATAGCGTGGCGGATTGAGAGGCGAGATCGCGGCTTTTGATCCGGTCCGTCGGCGCCTTGTGATTAAAAAATAAGCTAATGCGCATTTCATCACCGTAAAACGCGTGATTCCGATTGTGAAGCGCTCAACCGAACCTCTAAATTCTGAGCATGAGCGACACAAAAATCTTTGACGAAATGTGGGGCCGCAATGAGACCCTGCGCGATCCTTACGCAGGATTTCAAAGCTGGTTTGAAGGCGAAGACCTCAAACGGCTCCGAGCAAAACAGCGCGAGGCGGAAGAGGTCTTCCGGCTCACGGGCATCACCTTTAACGTCTACGGACGCTCAGAGGCCGAAGAGCGGTTGATCCCGTTCGACATCATCCCGAGGGTGATTTCGGGGCGTGAATGGCAAAAGCTGTCCAAAGGGATCGAACAACGGGTCCGTGCGATCAACGCCTTTCTCCATGACATTTACAACCGGCAGGAAATCATCAAAGCGGGCCGTATCCCACTTGAGATGATCACCCGCAACGAGGCGTTTTTGCCACATATGATGGGGATGAGCCCGCCGGGCGGCATCTACACCCATATTGTGGGCACCGATCTTGTGCGCACCGGTGATGACCAGTTCTATGTCCTCGAAGACAATGCCCGCACCCCCTCCGGCGTCTCCTATATGTTGGAGAACCGCGAAACGATGCTGCAAATGTTCCCGGAATTGTTCTCCAAGAACCGCGTGCAGCCGGTGCAAAACTACCCGTCTGACCTGCGCCGCTCGCTGGCCGCCTGTGCGCCGCCCGCCTGTGATGGACCGCCGACCGTGGCCGTCCTGACGCCGGGGATTTACAACTCTGCCTATTTTGAACACGCGTTTTTGGCCGATCAAATGGGTGTGGAATTGGTCGAAGGTCATGATCTTCGGGTTGTGGACGGGCGTGTCGCGATGCGCACCACCCGCGGCTATCAACCGATTGATGTGCTCTATCGCCGGATTGATGATGATTTCCTCGATCCGCTGAACTTTAATCCAGAGTCCGCTCTGGGCGTGCCCGGCATCATGGATGTCTACCGCGCGGGCGGTATCACCATCGCCAACGCGCCGGGCACCGGCATCGCCGATGACAAAGCGATCTATAGCTATATGCCTGAGATTGTTGAGTTCTATACCGGCGAGAAAGCGATATTGGAAAACGTGCCGACATGGCGCTGTTCTGAGCCGGACAGCCTGGCCTATGTGCTTGATAACCTGTCTGAATTGGTGGTCAAAGAGGTGCACGGCTCTGGTGGTTACGGTATGCTGATCGGGCCAACCTCGAGCAAGAAAGAGATCGAGGCCTTCCGCGCCAAATTGACCTCACGCCCTTCGAATTACATCGCCCAGCCGACGCTGGCCCTCTCGACCGTGCCGATCTTTACCAAAGCGGGGCTTGCGCCGCGCCACGTCGATCTGCGACCCTATGTGCTCTGCTCGCCTGAGGGGATCAACATCACGCCCGGCGGTTTGACCCGTGTGGCGCTGCAAAAAGGGTCCTTGGTGGTGAACTCATCCCAAGGCGGGGGCACCAAAGACACTTGGGTGCTGGAAGATTAAAGAGTAGGGGACAGACATGCTTGGGAAAACCGCAAATGGCCTCTACTGGATGTTTCGCTATCTGGAGCGGGCCGAAAACACCTCGCGGCTTGTCGATACGGGGCAACGCATCGGATTGACCCGTTTGGGACAGGCCGATGATGAATGGACCTCGGTGATGCAATCGGCGGGCGTCATTGAGGGCTATAACGTCCATTACGATGAGACCAGCAAAGACAGCGCGATTGATTGGATGCTGCGCTCTCGGGACAATCCGTCCTCGGTGCTCTCGACCATCTCGGAGGCGCGCCAAAACGCCCGGCTTGTACGCACGGCCCTGACTGGCGAGGTCTGGGAGGCCTTGAACGGTTGTTACATGGCCACCCGCGAGGCGCTGAAACGCAAGGTCTCCGAACGCGACCTTCCGGCCGTGCTGGGCCTCATTCGTCAACGCACCGCCTTGGTGCGTGGGGCGACCCATGGCACGATGCTGCGCAATGACATTTATGATTTCGCCCGCATCGGCACGTTTATCGAACGGGCGGATGCCACAGCGCGGATTTTGGACGTGAAATATTACGTCCTTTTGCCATCGAATTTTTCGGTCGGCTCCTCGATCGACAATGTGCATTGGGAAACCATTCTGCGCTCGGTCTCGGCGCGGGGCGGGTTTCGCATGGCGTACGGCTCGCAAGTCAACGCCCGCGACATTGCGCAGTTCCTTGTGCTCGACAAACGTATGCCGCGTTCGCTGAATTTCTGCGTCTCTAAAATCTATGACAATCTGGCCTATCTTGGGGCCGATTACGGCGCGAAATTCCCCTCGATGGACTTGGCCGAGGCGCTGGTGAATCGGTTCAACGCTCATGACATCGACGCGGTCTTTGAATACGGGCTGCATGAGTATATTCAAAACGTCTTGACGAGCTTGCGCCAACTTGGTGGCCAAATCGAACAAGACTATCGCTTTTATGAGTGAGGACCCATGCGCCTGACGATCCGCCACACCACCCGATATTCCTTTGCTGATCCCGTCACTTACGGGCTGCAACAGCTGCGCAAAACGCCAAAATCCGGCCATGGGCAGGAGGTGATCCGTTGGAACACCACCCTGTCGGGCGGCAAAAAGGAACTCGAATATCACGACCACATGAACAATGCGGTGGAACTGATTTCCTTTGACAAGGATGTCACCGAAGTCACCGTGCGCTCCGAGGGTGAGGTTGAGGTCTCTGACACCAACGGTATCATCGGCGCGCATCGCGGGCCGGCGCCGCTTTGGCTGTTTGAAACCGTCACGCCGCTGACCAAACCGGGCCCCGGCGTGCGCGCGTTGATCAAACAGGTGGAGGGTGAAAGCTCGGTCGGCAAGCTGCACGATCTCTCGCGGGTGATCAGCGAGACCGTGGCCTATGAGGTCGGCACCTCACAGTCCGAAACCCGCGCCGAAGATGCGATTGCCGAGGGCAAAGGCGTGTGCCAGGACCACGCCCATATCTTTATCGCGGCGGCGCGTGAAATGGGGTTTCCGGCGCGCTATGTCTCCGGCTATTTGATGATGGATGATCGCATCGAACAGGACGCCACCCATGCCTGGGCCGAGGCGCATGTCGATGGTCTGGGCTGGGTCGGATTTGATGTGTCCAATCAGATTTGCCCGGACACACGTTATGTCCGTGTTGCAACAGGGCTGGACTATCAGGGGGCGGCCCCTGTAACTGGCACACGATACGGCGGGGCGGGAGAGACTCTTTCGGTCGCCATTGAAGTTGCCCAGCAACAATAAAGTTCCCGGAGGGACAGATGACCTATTGCGTCGGCATGATGCTCGATAAGGGCCTTGTGATGATGTCGGACACCCGCACCAATGCAGGCGTCGATAACATTTCCACCTTCAAAAAGATGTTCACATGGGAAACCCCCGGCGAGCGCGTTTTGACACTGATGACGGCGGGCAATCTGGCAACGACACAGGCTTTGGTCTCCCTGCTTGACGAGCGCACCAAAGCCCCGGAAGAGCGCGAACCTTCGATCCTGGCTGCCCCTTCGATGTTTCAAGTGGCGCGGATCGTGGCCCAGACCCTCAAAGATCTGATCACCACCCATGCTGACGAAGGCCAACGAGCGTCGAGCACCTTCAACGCCACCGTGCTTTTGGGCGGTCAAATCAAAGGCTCGCCGCCACGCCTGTTTTTGATCTATCCCGAAGGCAATTTCATTGAGGCGGGAGATGAGACGCCGTTCTTTCAAATCGGCGAAACCAAATACGGCAAACCGATTTTGGTGCGCGCCTATGAGCCGGATATGTCCTTTGAAAATGCGGTCAAATTGACGCTGGTTTCCTTTGACAGCACGGTGAAAGCCAACCTGTCCGTCGGCCTGCCGTTCGATTTGCAAGTCATCGAAGCCGACACCTATAAAGTCACCCACCAACGCCGCATCACCGCCGATGATCCGTATTTCCAAACGATTTCATCGAGGTGGGGCGAGGCATTGAAGACCGCGATGGACAGTCTTCCGGGCTTTACCTTTTAAGGCGTCTCAAGGCTGAGATTGGGTTTCGGGAACAGTGCGGGTTTGACGCCGCGCTCGATATAGTCCCATGTCGCCATGGCGATCATTGCCGCATTGTCTGTCGCCCATTTCACCGGCGGCAGGCACAGGTTGACCCCATGATGGTCTGCCACCTGAGCCATCGCGTCGCGCAACTGTGGCGAGGCGGACACCCCACCGACAATCACCAAAGAGCGCGGTTTGCACTCCGCCAGCGCCCGGTCCGCCTTGGCCACCAAGACGTCGAGACAGGCGGCGACAAAAGACGCCGACATGTCCTCAAGGCTGACCTCGGGGTGGTTTTCAATATGGCGCGCGACCGAAGATTTCAGGCCGGAAAAGGAGAACTCATAGCCCTCATTTTTCATCGGTCTAGGGAGGCGCAACACCGGCCTACCCAATTTCGCCGCCCGGTCGATGGCCGGGCCGCCGGGCATGCCAAGCCCCAACATCCGCGCCACTTTGTCATAGCTTTCACCGACGGAATCGTCGCGTGTCGTGCCCAAAAGCCGATAAGACCACGGGTCTTTTAATTCCGCAATCAACGTGTGCCCGCCCGAGACCAACATGATCACGGCGGGGAATTCGGTTTGGCCACCTTCCAACTCAACCGAGCGGATATGCCCGCGCAAATGGTTGACGCCGTAAGCCGGCACACCCCATCCCATGGACAGTGCCTCAGCCGTGGACAGCCCGACCAAAAGCGAGCCGATCAATCCCGGCCCACGGGTCACGCCAATGGCAGTGAGGTCTTTCGGTGTCGCTGAGGCCTCATCCATAACCGACTGAATTGTCGGCAAAATTGCCTCAAGATGCGCCCGTGAGGCGAGTTCGGGGTAAACTCCGCCAAAGGCCTCATGTACCTCATATTGCGACACGGTTTTGATTGCGGCCACATGGCCCGAACGATCAACAAGCGCCACCGATGTGTCATCACAGGAGGTCTCGATGCCAAGGATCAGCGCGCTCATAGGAGGCCCTCCAAAAGGCTGGCGATGTCTGCCTCAGACACCGCGCCGATGCGTTCGATCCGGGCCGGGGTGACGCGGCAATTGACGATGGTGGAGGGGGTGGCTTGGCGCCCTGTGCCCGCCACGATCAAATCCGGCGTGCCATTCAACTGTGCTGCGGCTTCATTGGTTGTGCCCGGTGTCTGAGCCCCGGATCGGTTGGCCGAGGTGACCAAAAGCGGGCCGGTTTGGCGCAACACTGCCAAGAGCTGCGCATCATTGGGGATGCGCAAAGCGATCTCGTCGCGCCCGGCAAGCCATTCGGGCGCGCGCGTCGGATCAAGATCAAAGACGATGGTCAATGCGCCCGGCACAAAAGGGCTTGAGAGCAGGGCCTGCGCGCTTGGCGTGATCTGTGCGCCGAGCATGGCGATCTGATCCGCATCCGCAACCATGATCGGCAGGTTCTTGTCACGCGGGCGGTGTTTGAGCCCATAAAGCCGATCAATCGCCTCTCCATGTCGCGGGGAGACCGCCAGCCCAAGCACCGTGTCGGTCGGCAAAAGCACCACGCCACCTTGAGTGATGCACTGCACGATATCTGCCTCAGAAACAGTCATGACAGCACCTCGACAATGGGATAGGCGCGGGCGTTTACGGCAGGTTCGGGAGTGGCATCCATAAAGGCCAGCAGGGTGGCCATGTTTGCGGTGTTGGTCTTGGGCGCTTCAACTCCCTCAACAGGGACATTGCCCGCAAGGCTGTATTTGTCCAACTCTGCAAGCTGTTTAAAGGCGACTTCTTCCAAACAATGTTCGTAATGTACAAGTGCTCCGTCACGGAACATCCCGAAATGCACAAATGGCCGACCCGCACGGCGTAGAAGGACGACCGGAGTTTGACCGTCGAACGCCTCCGCGCCCAGCAGTGCAAAAGCGGGCAGAGCAACGACCGGAATCCCAAGGGTAAAGCCCAGCCCATTGGCAAAAGCCGCCGCCGTGCGCGTCACGCCAAGCCCGCCGGGACCGATGTCACAGCCGATGCGGGTGATCTCGTTCAACATAGCCCCGATCTGTGCAAGCCCGGTTTCCAACATCAGGCGATAATCGCGAGAGCCCGCAAGGCTCTCGACCTCTGAACTGTCAAACCGGATCGCGCCATCACGGGCCAGCGCCAAGACCGGCACGCCGTTTGAGGCCTGAATTAAAAGCGTCACGTCACTCATGCCAGCGCCTCCAATATGTCCAAAACCGCGTCCCATCGCGGGGCAGAGGCGGAGATAGACAACACCCGCGCCGTGTCATCCTCGCCAAAGCCAAGGCGGATGGACAGGGCGGTGTCGAAACTCTCAGCTATCCGTTCGCCCCATTCGATCACGGCGATGCCTGTGTCAAAATAGTCTTCTAATCCAAGGTGATAGAACTCTTGCGCGCTTTTCAGGCGATAGGCGTCGACATGCAAAACCGTGGCCTTTGGGGTCTCGTAAATATTGGCGATGGTGTAGGTCGGGCTGGTCACCGCTTCGTCTGATCCCAGGCCACGCACCAAGGCGCGGGTGAAAAACGTCTTTCCCGCCGCCAAACTGCCATCCAGCAAAATCACATCGCTCGGGCGCAACAACGGGGCCAACGCCACGGCAACGCGCGCGGTTGCGGCTTCGTCTTTCGCAATCAAACTCACTTGGCGTGCCACGGGGCCTGTCCGGTCTTTAAAAGTTATCTGCGCGATTTAGGGCAAATGGGGCCAAAGGTCCATGGGGTCCATCGGTGGGGGCGCTCCGCCCGGAACGGCCCAGTCACTGATCCGTGTCGAACCAAATCGTGACCGGACCATCATTGATCAGGCTCACCTTCATCTCCGCGCCAAAAACCCCGGTCTCACAGGGCACACCCGTCTGACGCAGGGCATCGGTGAAATGCGCGTAAAGCGCATTCCCAATCTCGGGCGCGGCAGCGGTGGAAAACCCCGGACGATTGCCCTTGGTGTCGGCGGCGAGCGTGAATTGACTGACCACAAGTGCGCTGCCTTGGATGTCGCGGACCGAAAGATTCATTTTGCCCGCATCATCTTGAAAAATACGCAGTTTTGAGATTTTGGCAGCAAGCTTTTCGGCCTGCGTTTCGGTGTCGTCGCGCATCGCACAGACCAGAACCAAAAGCCCCGGCCCGGATTGCCCAACCACCGCGCCATCGACACGCACGGCGGCTTCAGAAATGCGTTGGACCAGCGCTCTCACAGCTCATGCGTCCATGGCGGATTGGCCCCGGCGCGGCTGACGGTCACGGCGGCGGCTTTGCCCCCAAGGGCAAGGGCGGCACGCAATGTCGCGTCATCCAGATTGGCAACATCCGCCTTTGTCAATTTGCCCGCCCGTTGCAGCCCGGCCAGAAGGCCTGCGTTGAACGTATCCCCGGCGCCAACCGTGTCCACAACCGTCACTTTTTCGGCGGGCACATGGGTGACATGTCCGGTGGTGTAACCCTTGACCCCATCCCCGCCCATGGTCAGGCAGACAAGCTTTGGCCCCTTGGTCAAAAGCAGTTCGATATGGGCCTCAATTTCACCCGCGCCCATCAGCCACAACAGGTCCTCGTCCGAGACTTTGACAATATCGGCATGGGCCAGCATATGTTCGATTCGTGCACGATAACGTGCCTCATCGCGGATAAATCCGGGCCGAATGTTCGGATCAATCATGGTGACGCGGGTTTTGGAGGCCTCAACAAACAGCATCTCATAGGCCGCGCCACAGGGTTCGACCGGCAAGGAAATCCCACCACAAAACACCGCCGCGATCTGGTCAGGCAGGGCGGGAAGATCCGCCTCGGTCAACATCCGCCCGGCGGTGTTTTCGTCATAAAACGCATAGGTGGCGTGCCCATCGACCAATTTGACAAAGGCCACGGTACAGGGGCGATCCACGGTGAGGGACAAGCTGCCATCGACATGGCTCTGTGCAAGGCTTTGTTTCAACAGATCGCCAAAAAAATCCTCTGAGAAGCCGCTGAAAAACCCCACATCCGCGCCAAGCCGACCCAAAGCGATGGCGGTGTTAAACACAGCGCCGCCGGGGTAGGGCGCATAGGCGTCTTCGCCCAGCGTCGTGGTGCGGGGCAGCATGTCGATGAGGGCTTCGCCTGCACAAAGGATCATGGGCCTGTCTCCTGGATATGGGTTGCGTCGTTTTAGATGTGTTAGCGCTATCTGTGCAAGATAAAATGCCTCAGTACCCAGCTGTGCCCTGTTGATTCATCGCCACCACATAGCCGATGCCCGCCGCAACGATCAGCCCGGCAATCACCGCCAAGGCGATTTTCCACGCCGAATAGGGCCGCTCGCCCTGCACCTTTCCGGTGCGCCCATTGACGACAAAACGATAGGTCTTGCCACGGTATTTATAGGCCGCCATCCACACCGGCAAAAGGATATGTTTGAACGTCACGTCGGACACAGCGGTTTGCAGGTCATGCACCCTTTGCCGATCACCGCCAATGTCAAATTTCACATCGCGCACAATCACCCGGTCCATGTAATCGCGCGCGCTCTCATAGCCCTCTTCGAGCGGCACGGTATAGGCCGAGGCGCGAAACCCCGCCAAATAATCCGGCACATAGGGTTCCAACTCGGACAAATCCCATGGTGCAAGCCCATCGGTGAAGCGCGCTGGCAAAGCCTGCGCGGCCAGCACCAGAACATCGTCAAAAAACCGCGACACGCGCCCGGATTTGACCCGCCAGCGGGTGTGACGTTCACGAATGGTTTGGGTTTTGCCATCGCGGGTGATGGTGCGGGTGGTGTAATAATCATCGCCGCGCTCGCCACGGTATTGGGTCGCGGTCTGTGCATCAAAGGTCCAATAGGGCAGGTACATCCCCGACAATTGCCGCCCCTTGCGCGCATAATCCTTGAGCCCATTTGGGGCAAACCACAAGCGGCCAAGCCAATCCGTCATCGCACTGCGCGCGTGCGCCTCGGTGAGGGCAAAGGGCAGGAGGCCATGTGGTTTGATCTGGCGGTGCACGCCGGTGTCCGTGACCACGGGGGTGGCGCAAAACGGGCATTCTGTGGCATGGATGTCGGCGTCAAATTCCACCTCCGCCCCGCAATTGGGACAGGTCGACACGCGGGTGTCTTCCATCGCCTGATCCGGCAGCGTCGCGGTCAACGCGGTCCGAAAATCCAGCTCGCGCGGGGGCGGTGCGTCGCTTTTATCCAGCGGCTGATCCGCGCCGCAATGATCGCATTTAAGGCGCGCCGCCTCTGGATCAAATCGCAGATCCGCCCCGCAGGTCGAACAGGGAAAGCGATGCTCCTGTGTGCTGTGTTCAGAAAATGCCTCTGAGGTCATGCATGTTTACCCGGTATTAAGGGCGCTGCGCCCATGCTGCGCCAAAGCACGATGTGCGGTGATATATATGGAGATGGTTTTTGCTGAATAACGATGAAGACAGGCAAGTTCTCGATGCCATTTGTGCCCATGCCTCTTGGACGCGGGCGTTTTCTGAGTGTATTGATCACGGTAAACTACAAAAGACATCACAGGACATCTCCTGTGATGATCAATGCGACTTTGGCAAATGGCTGGCTGGACTGTCGCCTTCTGCCAATGATCCGGCGATGAAAAAATTCGCGACGATCAAAAATATGCACAGCCGGTTTCATGTCGAGGCGGGCAAGATCGCGGTGCATGTTGAAAATGGCGATCGCGCGGCGGCGCGCAAAGGCTATGAAGCGCCCCATTTCAAACGGATGACCAATTCGTTGATCATCAATCTCAACGATTGGCGCGAAGATTTCCGCAGGTTTTCCTAATGTGACAAGGCTGCGATGCTGTTTCATGCGGCGTCACGGTGTTCAAAACTCACGGCCTGCCCGACCTGGTGGCAAGACGAGTCGGTGAAGCGGATGACATGGCAAAATACCATGGTTCCAATCCCGTCTCTGGTCAAACGCCCGGAAACGGTGCCCGCTTTGCCGTGGCAAACGACCTGATCAATCGAAATACTTTGCGGCGGCACCTTATTCAGTAGATGCGCCGTGATTGCGTCGCGCCCAAGCACACAGGGCGTCGCGGTTTGATCCCAACTTGCCGTCTCAGAAAACACCCCATGATCCACTTCGCCCACACCCATGAGGGCGAGGGCGATCTCAGTCACTTTGGCATTTGTGGCGGACCGGTCGCAATCCGGCGACCGATGCACCCGAGGAGCAAGAGGCATGAGCGTTACGCACCCGGCGGAGGCGGCGGCGGCGCGATGGTGAAAAGCTGTGCCAATTCGCGCACATCTTCGGCCAGCAACCACCCGTCCTGACCGGGGGTCCAGACGTAAGAGCTGCGTTTGAGTGTCCCCTTTGCGGCCATCTGCCCCATTTCCGCCTTGGAAAACGGGCCGGTTGTTTCGCCATTCTCGGCGATGTGCCAGACATGTTCGACTGGCGGGGGCGGGGTTTGAGCGACCGGTGCGGGAGCTGAGGCGGCAGGACGCGCGCCCCATGGGCCTGTTTGTGCGGCCATCGCCATCCCCATGCCGGCGCCCATGCCCGCCCCCATCGAAGACGCCATCGCCGAGTTTTCTGCACCCATGGCTTCGGCGGCGTTGAATTTCATATAGCCATCGAGGTTGCCAACGATTCCCATCGAGGTGCGCTTGTCCATCGCCGCCTCAACCGCCTCGGGCAGGCTGATGTTTTCAATGTAAAATTCCGGAATGATCAGGCCGTATTCAGACACCACTTTGGTGATCTCGCTGGCGACCAATTTGCCCATATCCGCCGTGTTTGCCGCCATGTCCAACACCGGGATGCCAGAGCTTGCGACGATGCGGCTAAAGGCCTGAACAATGATGTTGCGGATTTGGAACGAGATTTCATCCATGGTGAATTCGCCGTCTGTGCCGACGATTTCGGTCAAAAACAGCGCCGGATCAGAGACTTTGACCGTGTATGTGCCATAGGCGCGGATGCGCACCGGACCGAATTCCGGGTCGCGGCAGATGATCGGGTTTTTCGTGCCCCATTTGAGGTCGGAAAACCGCGTGGTGTTGACGAAATAGACCTCGGATTTGAACGGCGATTTGAACCCGTGATCCCAATGGTTCAGCGTGGTGAGGATTGGCATGTTGTTGGTTTCCAACATATAAAGTCCCGGCGAAAACACATCCGCCAGTTGCCCCTCATGCACAAACACCGCCGCCTGACCTTCGCGTACGGTCAGTTTGGCCCCGTATTTGATCTCATGCGCTTCGCGTTCAAACCGCCACACCATCGTGTCGCGGGTGTCATCCGTCCAATGGATGACGTCAATGAATTCGCCAGAGAGAAAATCGAAAATACCCATCGGGGCCTCCTGTGGTCGTCAAATATCTTCGCCCATCAATTCGTGTGCAATCACGACAGATATCGGGCGGGCAACTTCGGGTCTCATGCCGGGCGCCAGACGCGGATCATAAAGCATCCGCAGCAAAAGTTCGTCATGGCGGGTCAGCAGCGCAAATTCTTCGTCGTCGTTGAAAATCGACGGCCGTGCGCGCGGGCTGTCATTGGCCAATCCCAGGCCTTGAGCGATTTCCTCATGAAAACACGAGCGGCGCAACAGGTCCGGGTTCTCGGCGCGGATGATCGCCACGGCCTTGCGATACGCGCCATCATTGGCCGGATCAGAGGCGATCACCAAGCAATAGGTCGAGCGCGGCATGTCGATGACAGAGCGGATCGCATTCGTGCCGATGCCCGGAATGAGCTGGCTCAGACGCGGGCCAATGGCGCGGCGTTCGTCTTCGTTGAGCACCAGAATATTGAAGTTCGGGCGGGAGGACACACTGACCGAATGGCCCGAGGCATGGGCCAGTTGCCCGGCAAAACTTTCAATCGTCGCACGGTCCTTTTGGCGCTGTTCCAGCGGCACAGAGGTGCCGAATTCAAGGCCGATCCGCACGGGCACATCCCAGCGATGCAGATCTGAGGGCGTGGTTTTGGCGACAAACTGCCCGCCGACCGAGGTGTATTCGTCATTGAGCGCGATGGCGTCAAAATTCACCGCAAGCTGGCGCGCAGAAAAGGGCGTATCCGGCCCGCCCCCGTCCGTGCGCAACAGGTCATTGGCCAAAAGATCGGCCTGAACCCGTGCGAAATAGGTCTGAAGCAAACGGCTTTCCGTGCTGCGCGGGATAACGCTGGTGCTGTCTGGACGCAAAACGGGTTGCGAGGCATGGCTGGGCGGGCGCGCGATGGGCGGCGTGGTTGGGCCGGGCACACAGGCCGACAGCGCAAGCCCTGCGCCCGCGCCGATGGCTGTCAATCTTGCCCGACCCAAGGGACGCATCAGGAACGCACCGATGGCCCGGCGGCGTTGCCTGTGGCTTTGGCGGAGGCCAAGGTGTCGCGCAAATTGGCTTCCATGGTTTTGAGTTCGACCTCGGCCTCGGCGCGTTTGCGTTTGCCCTCGTCGGCGATCTGAAGGCTCTCCTCAATGGTGGCGATCAATTCGGCATTGGCGGTTTTCACGGCCTCGATGTCAAACACGCCGCGTTCCATTTCTGTACGAACGATTTTGTTGCCCTCGCGCAGGTTTTTAGCATTCGCGGTCAACAGTTCGTTGGTCAAATCCGTGGCGGCTTTGATGTCTTTCGCGGCTTCGGTCGAACGCTGAATGGTCACGGCTTGGGCCAATTGGGTTTCCCAAAGCGGCACGGTGTTGACCAGTGTGGAGTTGATTTTGGTGACCAGGGATTTGTCGTTTTCCTGCACCAACCGGATCGAGGGCAGGGACTGCATCGTCACCTGGCGGGTCAGTTTCAGATCATGTACCCGACGTTCCAAATCGTCACGCGCGGCGCGCAGATCGCGCAATTCCTGCGCTTTGATCACTTGGTCCTGCTCGGGCGCGGCCTCCACTGCGGCGGCCAGAGCGGGGATTTCGCCTTCGTCCAATTCTTTGATTTTCAGCTCGCCCGCAGCAATGTAAATCGCCAATTCATCATAGAAATTCAGCGTCTTATCATAGAGCATATCGAGCGATTTGATGTCTTTGAGCAGCTTGTGCTCATGCGTCAAAAGATTGTCGGTGATCTTGTCGATCTGAGTTTGAATGGTCTCGTAGCGGGCGATGAATTTCGCCATTGGCGCCGCACGGCCCAACAGTTTCTCCCACCAGCTTCGGTTGCGGCGCACATCGAGTTCGGACACGGAAAATCCGCGAATGGTGGTCACGATGGAGCGCAGAGAGTCGCCCGCAGGCCCCACGTCTTTGTTGCGCACATCTTCCAGCATCGCTTGTGAAATCACTTGCAATTCAGCCTGCGCACCCGAGCCAAAGCGGACGATCGAATTGGTGTCGCCCATGTTGATCTCGGATTTCGCGCGCTCGATTTCCGCGCTCAAAGGCGTGTTGGCCAAGGCCACCGGGTCGATCAACTCGCCCTTTGGCTCGGCGAGGACAACGGCGGTGACGGCTTCGACGTCTTTCAATGCGGCTTCGGCCTTTTGGCGGGTGGTGTCAGACATGGAACGGTTCCCCAGTTAAGAACTTGAAAAGTTTGTTTTATTTGATGCCTTCGCGGGCAAGACGGTCGCGCAGGACCTCGATCTCGATATCAAGATCAGTTTTGCTACCCAAAAGTAACGCCTCATTGCGTGCGGCGAAATTTTGTTCGAGATCGTCGAGCAGGGCAAACCAATCCTGACGCGCCTCAGCGTTTTTGGTGCGCGCCCAAAGGTCGGCATATTTGACCGTCGCATCGCGCGCGCCCAGCAAATAAACCCCAAGATATTTGCGGGCGGCTGTCAGGTCGCGCGGGTCGTCTTCGACGGTGCGAAACATGTCGCGGGCGGTTTTGATAAAGGTGTCAAGGCGGGTTTCGGCGGCCCGGTCGCCCGACCGCGACAATGCTTCGCGCATGGTGTTCAAATGCGCCTCAGCTTCGTCAATCGCTTTGGACACCCGGTCTTGTTGAAACGTGTCAATGTTGTCCATGCCTTTGTTTTTCAACGGATCAAAGCCAAAGGCGAGGCTGTGCAGCACGGTGCCGAGACTGGCAAAAATCACCGTCTCCAGAGCGCCCCAGCCGAACCAGCCGACAAGGCCAAGCCCGACGCCGGTCAAAACAGAGCCAAAGATTTTGCGTGGGATCGCCGGACGCCGCGAGATTTTGCGCGCCTCATAGGCTTCTTCGGCCTTTAACCCTTCGCGGGTCAAAAACGCAGCCCCCACAAGACATCCCAAAGCCGCCAAATAGCCAGCCATAACAATGGGTTCAGCGGAAAATGCTTTCCATGACAAGGGCAGTCCCGCGTAGAACAACAGGTTTGAGCGCGCGCCGACGCGGGACGGACGTTTGCCATCAAAAGGGCGATGTTGCGGGGGGGGCGGCGTGCCCGCACCCTCCGGTTTTGCCGATGTTTTCGGGCTGCCATCGGGCGAATAGGTCGAACCATACCGTTGCGCCATGGATCACATCCCCTGCGCTTTGATTGTGACGTAAAAGGTCAGCGCGACCAAAAGATAATAGGCCAGTTTTGAAAACGGACTGTCGCTCATGACCACCCTTTCGATCAAACGCAGTGTTCAGGTCCAGATATAGGAAGAAACGGCGCACTGTGAAAGAGTTAAGGGGAGCAAATGCCCCCCTTTCCCCTGCGTTCTTGTATCAGCTCTTGCCTCTGGGCGGTTTCCCGCCCGGCTTGCTCCCATGGGATTTGAACCCGGAGGAGCGGGGTTTGCCCTCCGCGCCGCCGCCGTGGCTTTTAAACCCTGCGGATTTGAAGCCGCCCGGTTTTGCCCCCGGTTTGCCACCCGGTTTGCCAAAGGGGCGACCTGCGGGTTTGCCATCGCGCTCACCCCGTGAATCGCCTCGTGAATCGCTGCGGGATTTGAAATCACCCCGAGAATCGCCATCACGTTTCTTGAACCCGCCCTCGGGCCGACCGCCGCCCGCATCGTCGCGACGTTTGAAACCGCCCGGTTTGCCACCCGGCTTGCCGTCACGATCATCACGGGATTTAAAGCCGCCCTCGCCGCGCGGTTTGCCGCCCGGTTTACCGCCGGAACGATCATCGCGGTCGCCATAGGCCGGTTTGTCACCGCGTGGTTTGAACGGCGCTTTGCCGTCTGTGCGGCGATCGCCGCCCCCAGAACCTCCACGCGCGTCATTGCGGCCTTTGGTTTCGGTGCGCGGACCGCCCGGCTTGCCGTCGCGCGACACCGCACGTTTCGCGCCTTGCGGTGCGCCACGTTTGGAAAACCCGCCATCGCCAACCTCAAGATCCATGCCCAACTGATCGCGCAGCACACGGGCGCGGACCTCTTCGACCTGACCGGGTTGCAAGGTGCCAAGGCGGAACGGGCCATAAGACAGCCGGATCAGGCGGTTCACCACCAGACCGATATGCTCCATCGCACGGCGAATTTCGCGGTTTTTGCCTTCGCGCAAACCGACGGTCAGCCAGGCATTGGCGCCCTGTTGCCGATCAAAGGTGACTTCCATGCCCTGAAAGTCCTCGCCATCAATGGTGATGCCATTGCGCAGCGTGTCCAAAGTGGCCTCAGAGGCCGTGCCTTTGACCCGCACCCGGTATTTGCGCAGCCAGCCGGTGTCAGGCAGCTCAAGTTTGCGTTTGACCTCGCCATCGTTGGTCAACAAAAGCAGACCCTCGGAGTTGATATCCAACCGGCCGACAGACATCACCCGCGGCATTTCCACCGGCAATTTGTCAAACACCGTTTCGCGGCCTTTTTCGTCCTTGGCCGTGGTCACAAGGCCCAAAGGCTTGTGATAAAGCCACACGCGCGGGGGCTCGGGTTCGCCCACCTCTTTGCCGTCGACATAAATGCGGTCTTTCGGCATGACGTTGAGCGCGGGGGAGACCACTTTGCGACCGTTGACCGTCACACGGCCTTCATTGATCAGTTCTTCGGCCTCGCGGCGCGAGGAAATGCCCGCGCGCGAGAGCACTTTGGCGATGCGATCCCCCGGATGGGGCTTGTCCGCGTCACCGGAATGATCCGATCCCGGTTTGGAATGCGGTTTCGCATGGCTTTTGTAGCCGGTGGGTTTGGACGGTTTTTTGGGTGTGTCTTTGGGCGTGTCGTCGGTCATGAAAAGGCCTCTCTTTGGGCCGCTCATACTCTGACATAGCCCCGTTTAAAAGAGCTTTGCTTGGATTGCGTGGTTTTCTGAGGCCTTTGACTTAAAACCGGCCCGCACGAGGGCAAGTGCAGGCCGGGCCATCATGGATGGGGTGTGAGGCCCCATCCAATCTCTTGGACGGGGTATATTTTAGAACGTGTAGACGTAGGACATGCCAACGACCCAAGGGTCGATTTCGGCTGTGCCAATTTTTGCACCATCGAGTTTGACGTCGCTGTTGATGTCGATCCAGCGCACATCGGTCCGGAATGCGCCGTGATCGCTCATTTTGTAGTCAAAGCCCGCATGAAGCGCGACGCCCCAAGAATCGCTGAGGTCCAGATCGCTACCAGCGATTGCGCCTTTGGCGGTCTCATCGAAAAATGCCGTATAGTTGAGGCCAACGCCAACAAAGGGCGAGAACTGTTCGCCACCGTTGAAGTGATATTGCACTGAGATGACCGGCGGCAGGTGTTTGGTCGAGCCGATGCGGCCCAGGCCGGAGGCGTCAATGTCATGCATGAATGGCACGGCACCGAGCACTTCGATGCCAATGTTATTGGCGACGAAATACTCAAATGTGATGGTCGGTCGGACGCTGTCGCCGATATCAAGCGTGTTGGCTCCGCCCAGAATGGTTCCGTTGTCGGATTTTGGCATCACCCCACCAAGGCCAAGGCCAAGAGACATGGTGCCCGCCTCTTGCGCGGTTGCGCCGGACATCCCGGCGAGAGTGAGAGCGAGAGCGGTGGCAAAAAGTGTCGTCTTTTTCATAGTGTGTCCTAATGTCTTACGTCGCGCGTGTGGCGGACCGTCTGCCTCGGATCAGGCAAGAGCTTTGATTTGCATCAATTTGCCTGGGGCTGCGTCAATCTGTCGGGCGCGCGCGCGCGGGCATGTGATGCGCAAAATGCAGGCCAATGTCGCGAAGCGTGCCTTGCGTCGACGGCGATTCCACGTCAGGAAAGGCCATGTCTTTTCGCTCTTATATGGATGATGCGTTCATCGAGGCGGCTTTGGCCGAGGCCCGCGGCGAAGTGCCTGTGGGCGCGGTCGTTGTGTCACCAACAGGCGAGATCGTCGGGCGCGGTGGCAATCAAACCCGCGCCGACAATGATCCCACGGCCCATGCCGAGATCGTCGCCATCCGCGCCGCCTGTGCCAAACTGGGTCAAGAACGCCTGCCGGGCTGTGATCTTTATGTGACGTTGGAACCTTGCCCGATGTGCGCGGCGGCGATGTCAAACGCGCGGATTTCCCGGTTGTATTACGGCGCAGAAGACCCGAAATCCGGCGGTGTCGCCCATGGCGCGCGGGTGTTTTCGCACGCCCAATGCCACCACGCCCCCGAGGTTTATGACGGCATCGCGGCGGATCGGGCCGAAGCCATGCTTAAGGCGTTTTTTGCCACCCGGCGCTAAACCACGCCCGCCCCATCTTAAAGTCTGTGCCTCGCGTCGGAGCCCCTGTCGGTCGCCATAATATCTGTATCGACGGTCTCAAAGGTCTCAAGGGAGAGACAGATGAAAGCCGCTCAGCGATGCACCCGTTTTGATGCTGCCTGTGGCCTTCGCCGTGCCCCGGATTTGCCCAAAATATCACCGTGACCACCGGATATGGCGGCGTTTCGGGTCAAATTGGACGCGGTGCTTGATCTCACGCAGGGCGTGGTGCTTGGGGTGATGGAAGAGGCCGCAGGTCAGAACTGAGCCGCGCGCTCTTGTATCGGCCACCAAGATCGGTTAGGCAGGGCACGCACAGGCTTGACCCGTGCACCATCCCAAATCCTTGAAATTACGCCCGTTTTCGGGGCCATCCGCGTGGGTTGGCCGTTGCGGGTCTCTGCGCGAGTGTCTGATGATCGAAACCACCCTGTTGCGCCATGAGCGGCATCTGAAAAACCTTGCCCTGCTGTTGGGCGTCGCCTCGACGGTTGCCATCGTGCAAAACTGGTATCCGCTGAACCTGTTTCTGTCGCTGCCGTTTTGCCTCATCTGGCTGGGGATGGGATGGTTGCATTCCGAACGGCAGTTGAAATGGATCAACATCCTGTTTGCCGCATTTTACGTTTACGGCATTGGGCGTTATCTGGCGGTTGGGGCGTAACGGTGGTTAAATCTCGATGGCGACAAGCACCTCGGGCACTTTGACCACGCCGTCGTCCAGAGCGTAGACCAGCGGATCACAACTCTGCGCCAAAAGCGGGAACGTGCCCCAGTGGCACGGAATCACCGTTTTGAAATCAAAGAATTTTTGACAGGCATAGGCGGCGCGGGTCATGTCCATCGTGTAATGGCCCCCGGCGCAGAGAATGCCGATGTCGGGCTGATGCAGATCGGCAAACCATGCCATATCGGCCATGATATCCGTGTCGCCAGAGACATAGATCGTATGGCCTTCGCCCGAGATCATAAAGCCCGCCGGATCGCCCGCATATTGCGGTGCGCCGTCTTTGAAATCAATCGAGGAGGAATGCACCGCGTTGACCATCGTGACCCGCACCGCCGCGTCGCCTTCGCCCAAAGTGCCTTCGCCCAAGGTGATCGTGCCGCCCTTGCCAAAGCCCGTGACCTGCGCGCCCTCGGCGCCCAAGATAAGTGACAGTTCATGGATGCAATAGATCATCGCATCCGTGTCGCGTGCCACGGGCAGGGTGGTCGAGGCATGATCGCCATGGCCGTGGGTGAGAAAGATCGCCGTCGCGCCTGTGGTGGCCTCCGACGCGCGGTCTTCGGGAAAGGCCGGGTTGCCCGCAAGCCACGGGTCAATCAGCAAAACCTGATCCGCGATCTCGATGCGAAAACCGGAATGTCCAAGCCAAGTGATTTTCATGCGACCTCTCCCTATATAGTCCTCAAACGGCTGCTTGGGAAAAGCTAGCACAGGAGCGGGAAAAATCACATGTGGACAGAGCAATTCGATGGCTATTGTGAGCGGGTGGATTTCACATTTTGGTCAGAACCCGTCAATGCGCTGACCAATCTGGCCTTTGTGCTGGCGGCGCTTTGGATGTGGCCGCGCACCCGCCATCACTCTTTGGCGCGGGCCATGGCTGTCGTGTTGATGCTCATCGGCTTTGGCTCTTTCGCCTTTCACACCACGGCCACGCGCTGGGGCGCTTTGGCGGATACTGCACCGATCCTTGGTTTTATCCTGCTTTATATCTTTGCCGCCACGCGGGATTTCTTTGGTCTCACGCCCTTGAAAACCGGTCTTGTGACCCTGCTGTTTTTCCCCTTTGCCGCCGCCACCATGCCGCTGTTTGCCAAGCTCGGTCTTGGATCGTCGGCGGCCTATGCCCCTGTGCCGATGTTGATTTTCATCTACGCCTATCTGCTGAAATCCATCGCGCCCCAAACCGCGCGCGGCTTGGCGGTGGGGGCGGGGTTGTTGTGCCTCTCCATCGGCTTTCGCATGTTGGATGATCCGATCTGCACCCTCTGGCCCATGGGCACGCATTTCCTCTGGCATCTGCTCAATGCCGTGGTTTTGGCGCATATGATCGCGGTCTACGCCAACCACATAGGGGTGAAGGAGGCTTGAAGGCCGCGCGCCTGCGCGATAAAGCCATGTCAAAAGCCCTGTGCAACAGAAAAGACGGAGCCCAACCATGTCTATTGACATCGACACCGCACGCCGGGTCGCCAAACTCGCCCGCATCCGGGTTGAGGAAGACGCGCTGCCCGCATTGGCCGAAGAGTTCAACGCTGTGCTTGGCTTTATCGAGCAACTCTCCGAAGTGGATGTTGACGGCGTCGAACCGATGACCTCGGTCACGCCGCAGCGCCTCAAGCGCCGGGTCGATGAGATCACGGATGGCAATATGCAAGAGAAAATCCTGAAAAACGCGCCCGATGCGCGCGAAGGCTTTTTTGCGGTTCCGAAGGTGGTTGAATAATGTCTGATCTCAATAAACTCACCCTGTCCGAGGCCCGTGACGGTCTGCGCAAAGGCGATTTCACCTCTGTTGAGGTGACCGAAACCTGTTTGGCCGCGATTGCCGCCTCCGGCGCGCTCAACGCCTTTGTGCACAACACGCCCGACATCGCGATGGAACAGGCCAAGGCGGCGGATGCCCGCATCGCGTCCGGCGATGCGCCTGCAATGTGTGGCCTGCCGATCGGGATCAAAGATCTGTTTGCCACCAAAGGTGTCGATACCCAGGCGGGGTCGCGCATCCTTGAGGGCTTCAAACCCGAATATGAGAGCACCATCACCACCAAACTGTTTGACGCGGGTGCTGTGATGTTGGGCAAGCTCAACATGGATGAATTTGCCATGGGGTCGTCAAATGAAACCTCTGTGTATGGCAATGCGGTCAACCCGTGGAAGGTTGATGATCGTGCCTTGACGCCGGGTGGTTCCTCTGGTGGCTCTGCGGCGGCTGTGGCGGCGGACCTGTGTCTGGCCGCAACCGGCACCGACACCGGCGGGTCGATCCGCCAACCCGCCGCCTTCACCGGCATCGTCGGGATCAAGCCGACCTATGGGCGCTGTTCGCGCTGGGGTGTGGTGGCCTTTGCCTCTTCTCTGGATCAGGCCGGGCCGATGACCAAAACCACCCGCGATGCGGCGATCATGTTGGAAGCCATGTGCGGCCATGACGCGAAAGACAGCACCTCCGCCGATCTGGCTGTGCCGCATTTCGAGGCCATGCTGACCGGCGACATCAAGGGCAAGAAAATCGGTATCCCGAAAGAATACCGCATGGACGGGATGCCCGAAGAGATCGCCAAACTTTGGGACGAAGGCGCGGACATGCTGCGCGCGGCGGGGGCTGAGGTGGTCGAGATTTCGCTGCCCCACACCAAATACGCGCTGCCCGCCTATTATGTGATCGCGCCCGCCGAAGCGTCGTCCAACCTCGCGCGCTATGATGGGGTGCGTTATGGTCACCGTGCCAAATTGGCGGCGGGTGACGGCATTGACGACATGTATGAAAAAACCCGCGCCGAAGGTTTTGGCCACGAGGTTCAGCGCCGGGTGATGGTTGGCACCTATGTGCTCTCGGCCGGGTTCTATGACGCCTATTACAACCGCGCCCGCAAAGTCCGCACCCTGATCAAAAAGGATTTCGAGGACGTGTTTGCCCAAGGGGTGGATGCGATCCTGACTCCCGCCACGCCGTCGGCGGCCTTTGGTCTGGGTGAAATGTCGGACAGCGATCCGATCCAGATGTATCGCAATGACGTCTTCACCGTAACGGTCAACTTGGCGGGTCTGCCGGGGGTGTCCGTGCCGGCGGGCCTGTCGGCCAAGGGGCTGCCTTTGGGGCTGCAACTCATCGGGCGGCCGTGGGAAGAGGGTGATCTGCTGAATATCGCCCATTCGCTTGAGACGGCTGCGGGCTTTGTTTCCAAGCCGGAAAAATGGTGGTAAGGGACGCCGAACTGACCTCATCCTTGGAGCTTGCCGCCGATGCGCCGCGCCTCTTACGCCTTGATTTCCTTGATTGCCCTTGCGGCTTGCGAAACCCCCGTGCCGGACAGCGGCTCCGGCGTGGGCTTTAACTCCTATGCGGATTATCAGGCCCAACGTGAGGCCGAGTTGATTGCCAATGGCGATGGGCGTGGTCAAAGCGCAGACGTGACCACAGGCGCAACCACAGGTCTCGACACTCAGGCGATTTCGGCGGAAGCCACCGCGGCGATTGATGCGGCGGAAAACACGCCCGCACCGGTGGGGCCCGCGCCCAAAGCGGTGACCAACGCCATCGGGATTTCTTCGGAAAACAATTTCGATGCGGTTGCCTCCGAGCGTTCGATCGAACAAGACGCCGCCCGTGTCGCGGCCAACAAAGACTCCTATGTGACCATTCAGCCGACTGCCGTGCCGACCCGCCCAACCAAGGATGCGGCCACGATTGTTGAGTTCGCCTTGTCGACCACCAATCGCGTTGGCGAAGCGCTTTATTCGCGTCTGATCCCCGGCGCGCAGACCCGTGCGGCACGCGCCTGTGCCAAATACCCGTCGCCCGATCTGGCGCAGGAGGATTTCCTGTCCAGTGGCGGGCCGGAACGCAATGCCAAGGGGCTTGATCCCGATGGCGATGGTTTCGCCTGTAGCTGGGACCCCGCGCCCTTCCGTTTGGCTGCGCGTGCGCGCTGATCCGCGATTTGACTGTCGTGCCTGATATCCTTGATCACCCATCCCCCAATTTTGGCGAGCGGCGCGGTGGTGTCCGCCCGGATATGGTGGTGTTGCATTACACCGCCATGACCTCCGCCGATGCTGCCTTGGAGCGGCTCTGTTGCCCGGATCACGAGGTCTCCGCCCATTACCTGATTGATGGTCGGGGCGCGATTTTGCGCCTTGTCGATGAGGACAAACGCGCCTGGCACGCGGGGGCGGGGCAATGGGGCCGCGTCACCGATGTGAATTCTCATTCCATCGGCATCGAACTGGCCAACCCCGGCACAGCGCCCTTTGCCGCTGATCAAATGGACGCGTTGGAGCGGCTTTTGACCGACATCATCGAACGCTGGTTCATGGTGCCCGAACGCGTCATTGGCCATTCCGACATGGCCCCCACGCGCAAAATCGACCCTGGCCCACGTTTTGACTGGCGCAGGCTGGCGCTCGGCGGCCTGTCTGTCTGGCCGCAGATTGCGCTGGATTTTGAGGCCCATGAGGGTGAGTTTTTGCAAGGTCTCGCGGCGTTTGGCTATCCCGATGCGCCGATTGAGGCGCTGTTGCCTGCCTTTCGCGCCCGCTTTCGGCCCAATCATCACGGCCCCCTCGATGCCATAGATATGGCCATGGCGCATGATCTGGCGACACGCTTTCCCGTTGACCCGGACGACTGGCTCGCCTAAGTCGCACAGATACGCGGATGGCTGGATAATCGCGGGCAACGCGTCCTTTCGGGGGCGTTTGCGCGAGGAAAGTCCGGACTCCATCAAGCAACGGTGCCGGGTAACGCCCGGCGGGGGCAACCCTAGGGACAGCGCCACAGAGAACAGACAGCCCTCTCATACGGGGGTCATGGTGAAACGGTGGGGTAAGAGCCCACCGCGGGACTGGCAACAGGACCGGCACGGCAAGCCCCACCGGGAGCAATGCCAAATAGGGACTTCGCGCGGGGACCGTGTGCTTTGCATACCGCCCGCAGGGACGCTTGAGCCCGAGAGGTCCGGGTTGGCAGCTTGAGCCTGTTGGTAACAACAGGCCTAGAGGAATGGTTATCCACGGCGGGTCATACCGCTGAGACAGAATCCGGCTTATAGGCCGTCCGCGTATATTTCTTTCATCTTTTCAAACGGGGCATAGCCGAGATTGGCGCCTTTCGTAGAGAATGGCAGGAACGAGCCCTGAGTGATCGACGCTGCATCCGCAATGAATGGCGGTCTTTCGGAGCAGACAGAT
>Ga0181375_1000051_pt1 | contig 67639 bp, 74 predicted proteins | sample LowvirmetaG_FD_130090 | JGI IMG/M metagenome (GOLD analysis project Ga0181375, IMG submission 130090) | Marine viral communities from the Subarctic Pacific Ocean - Lowphox_11 viral metaG | ecosystem: Environmental > Aquatic > Marine > Oceanic | place: Subarctic Pacific Ocean | collected 2015-12-09 | reverse complement strand
CGCGTCTGTCGGTTGCTCGCAGCCACAAGAACATTTCGGCCCAGATCATCGACGACGAGAAGGGCATCACGCTCGCCTCGGCATCGACCCTGGAAAAGGATGTGCTGGGCAAGGCTAAGACCGGTGCAGATTCTGCTGCTGCCGCCCTGGTTGGCAAGACGCTCGCTGAGCGCGCCAAGAAGGCTGGTGTCGAGGACGTCGTGTTTGATCGCGGCGGCTACATGTTCCACGGCCGGGTGAAAGCCCTGGCAGACGCCGCCCGTGAGGGCGGTCTCAAATTCTAAGGAGAGGCCCTATGGCTGAAGAAAGAGGAAGAGGCCGTCGTCGCGATCGTGAGGAAGAAGTTTCCGAGATCGTCGACAAGCTCGTCGGCATCAACCGCGTTGCGAAAACGGTGAAGGGCGGCAAGAACTTCGGTTTCGCTGCGCTCGTCGTTGTCGGTGACCAGAAGGGCCGCGCAGGCTTCGGCAAGGGCAAAGCCCGCGAAGTGCCTGAAGCGATCCGCAAGGCAACCGAAGAAGCCAAGCGCAACATGGTTCGCGTGCCACTTCGCGAAGGCCGCACACTGCACCATGATGGCAAGGGCCGTCACGGCGCGGGTAAAGTTGTGCTCCGCGCAGCGCCTCCCGGTACTGGCGTTATCGCCGGTGGTCCGATGCGCGCCGTGATGGAAGTGCTCGGCGTCCAGGATGTTGTCGGCAAGTCGATCGGTTCGTCGAACCCTTACAACATGGTTCGCGCCACGTTCGACGCTCTGAAAGAGCAGGCGAGCCCGCGTACCGTCGCTTCCAAGCGTGGCCTGAAGGTTCAGGACGTTGTCGGTCGTCGTACCGATGGCGCTTCCGAAGCCGGCATGGCTGATATCGTAAGCTAGAAGGACAGGCGACATGGCGAAGAAAATGCTCACCGTCCGTCAGAAGGGCAGCCCGATCGGCCGCGATCCCAGCCAGCGCAAGACGCTGATTGGCCTCGGTCTCAACAAGGTTGGCCGGACGAAGGAACTCGAAGACACTGCGCCGGTTCGCGGCATGATCCGCAAAGTGGCTCACTTGGTAGAGGTGGTTGGCGAGTAGCGCAGGTTTGCGCAGTCGGCCCTCTCACAGAATAAATATCGGAAGATAAAGCGATGAAACTCAACGATTTGTCCCCAGCAGAGGGCGCCACCAAGAACCGCATGCGCGTTGGTCGCGGCGTGGGTTCGGGTAAAGGCAAGACCGCCGGTCGCGGCGTCAAGGGTCAGAAGGCGCGTTCCGGCGTGGCCGTGAACGGCTTCGAAGGCGGCCAGATGCCAATCTACATGCGTCTTCCAAAGCGCGGCTTCACGTCCCGTAATTCGAAGTCGCACGCCTGGATCAACCTCAGCCGTCTGGCCAAGGCCATTGAAGAAGGCAAACTCGACGCCAAGAACGTGACCGAGGAAACCCTCGTCGCCGCTGGCGTGGTCAACAAGCTGGGCGACGGTGTTCGCCTGCTGGCCAAGGGTGATGCCCCCAAGAACGTGACAATTACGGTGACCGGCGCGTCGAAAGCTGCGATTGAAGCAATCGAGAAAGCTGGCGGATCCGTCACGGTGACCGGGCCCAAGAAAGACACAGCTGAAGTTTAATCAGCGGTTTTTTCCTTATACCCCTTCACAAATACTGTTTCGCCGCCGATTTTGGCGGCGAACGCTTTTTCAGGGAGGCTGAACGGCCGATGGCGAATGCTGCAGAACAAATGGCCCGCAACGTCAATTTTGCGAGCTTTGGAAAAGCGAAGGATCTGCAAAACCGGATCCTGTTCACGCTTGTAATTCTGGTCCTCTACCGCCTCGGCACGTACATCCCAATTCCCGGCCTCGACCCGGAACAGTATCGCAGCCTCTTTGCCGGCCAGTCGAACGGCATTCTGGGTTCAATGAACCTGTTCGCCGGCGGCGCGGTTGAGCGTATGGGCGTCTTCGCGCTCAACGTGATGCCCTACATCACCGCTTCCATCATCATCCAGATGATGACGTCGGCCTCGCCCACGCTTGAGAAACTCAAGAAGGAAGGCGAAGCGGGCCGCAAGCAGATCAACCAGTACACACGCTACCTGACGCTGGCCTTCGCGCTGGTCCAGTCGTTCGCGATTGCCGGTGGCCTGTCGGCTGTGCGCATCGAGGGCATTGCGCCATGGTTCTTCATCCTGACCGGCGTTGTCACGCTGACCGGCGGCACAATGCTGCTGATGTGGATGGGTGAGCAGATCACGGCGCGCGGTATTGGCAACGGTATTTCGCTGATCATCTTCGCTGGCATCGTCGCGGAACTACCGAAGGCCATATTCAACCTGATTACGCAGGCGCGTACGACGTCGGTCAATATTGTGTTCGTTCTTGCGATTGCAGTCATGGTCATCGCGCTGGTCGTCTTCATCGTGTTTATGGAGCGATCACAGCGGAGACTGCTGATTCAGTATCCCAAGCGCCAGCAGTCCCATGGCTTTGCGCAGGGCCAGCGCAGCTTCCTGCCGCTGAAGATCAATACGTCCGGCGTTATCCCGCCAATCTTTGCCTCGGCGCTGCTGATGCTGCCAATGACGGCCATCGGCTTCCTTGGTGGCGGCGCGGCTGATGCGGGCGGTAGCGGCATTCTCGGCTTCCTCGCGACTCACTTCTCGCCGGGCTCGTGGACCTACATCATCACCCAGGCCGGCCTGATCATCTTCTTCTGCTATTTCTACACGTCGATCATGTTCAATCCGGAAGAGACGGCCGATAACCTGCGCAAGTATGGCGGTTTTATTCCCGGTATTCGCCCAGGCTCCAATACAGCCGCCTATATCGACTATGTTCTGACCCGCCTGACGACGATTGGTTCTTTCTATCTCGTCTTTGTCTGTATTCTTCCCGAGCTGCTGCGTCGTTATTTCCCGGAAATTCCGTTCTATATCGGTGGCACATCGCTTCTGATCGTGGTTTCTGTAACTATGGATACGGTGACGCAGATTCAATCGCATTTGATCGCGCACCAGTATGAAGGCATGATCAAGAAGTCGAAGCTCGGGGGCCGCAAGAAATGAATTTGATACTGTTCGGGCCGCCTGCGGCCGGAAAAGGCACGCAAGCCAAGCGTCTCGTTGAAGAACGTGGATATGTCCAGCTCTCGACCGGCGACATGCTGCGTGCAGCGCGGGCCTCGGGTTCCGAGCTGGGCCAGCGGGTTGCACAAATCATGGACGAAGGCGGCTTGGTTTCTGATGAGATCGTGATTGCCCTGATCGACGAGCAGCTGGAAGTGCAGGCGGGTGCGCCTGGGTTCATTTTCGACGGCTTCCCACGGACTGTGGGCCAGTCTGAGGCGCTTGATACGCTACTTGAGTCCCGTAGCACGTCTGTGGATCTCGTGATCCGCATGCTGGTCGACGATGACAAGCTGCTGAGCCGTGTCACGAAACGATTCGAGGAGCAGGGGCGCAAGGACGACAATCCAACGACTTTCTCGCGCCGTCTCGAAAAATATTACGAAGATACAGCGCCTTTGCTGCCGATCTATGCCGAACGGGGTGTCCTCGTCGAGATCGACGGAATGGGTGGAATTGATGAGGTCGCGTCCCAAATCGACACGGCCTTGAAACAGACCGCCTAAAGCTGGGATTCCGCTGTTGACGCGGGAATTTGTGGGGTTATAAGCCTCATCTCTTAGCTTAAGGCTTAATCGCCAGTGCGCGACGGGGCGGCATCCGCCCCTTTGCGCTCTTTATGTTTGAACAGTCGCTTCAGGAGTAACGGCTTTGGCCCGTATTGCAGGCGTTAACATCCCGACCAACAAGCGCGTCGAAATCGCGCTGCGCTATATCCATGGCATTGGCCCGGCGATGGCACGCGAAATTATTGAAAAAGTGGGCGTCGAGCCTGCACGCCGCGTCGCAGACCTGTCGGACGCCGAAGTTATCCGCATCCGCGAAGCGATTGATGCCGACTATCTCGTGGAGGGTGACCTTCGCCGCGATACGTCGATGAACATCAAGCGCCTGATGGACCTTGGTTGCTACCGTGGCCTTCGCCACCGTCGCAAGCTGCCGGTCCGCGGCCAGCGTACACACACCAACGCCCGCACCCGCAAGGGCCCGGCCAAGCCGATCGCCGGCAAGAAGAAATAATAGGATCACACCGAGATGGCCCGCGATACAACGACACGAGTCCGCCGCAGAGAGCGCAAGAACATCACTTCCGGTGTTGTTCACGTCAACTCGAGCTTCAACAACACGATGGTCACGATCACCGACGCGCAGGGAAATGCTATTTCCTGGTCGTCCTCGGGCGTCGTTGGGTTCAAGGGCTCGCGCAAGTCGACCCCTTATGCTGCCCAGATGGCTGCTGAGGACGCTGCGAAAAAAGCCCAGGAGCACGGTCTCCAGACGGTTGAAGTGAACGTGCGCGGTCCCGGTTCGGGTCGTGAGAGCGCCCTGCGTGCGCTCCAGGCCGTGGGCCTGACCGTCACCTCGATCAACGACACGACGCCGATCCCGCACAATGGATGCCGCCCGCCGAAGCGCCGCCGCGTCTAATCAAACCTCTCCAGCGGCGCACTTTGCGCCGCTTGCCGCTTTCAAGGAAAGTCGCCCATGGCTGACAAAGAACTTATCTCCGTCAACGACCGTAACTGGAAAGAACTCATCCGTCCGAACCGCCCTGTGGTTCAGGCTGGATATGACACGAAGCGTAAAGCGAAGCTGGTGATTGAACCACTTGAGCGCGGCTACGGCACGACGCTCGGCAACGCACTGCGTCGCGTGCTGCTGTCCTCGCTTCAGGGCGCTGCCATCATTGGCGTCCAGATCGACGGCGTGGTTCACGAGTTTTCGGCAATCCCCGGCGTCCGTGAAGACGTTACGACGATCGTGCTGAACCTGAAGCAGGTCGCGATCTTCATGGAATCCGACACGCCTAAGCGCATGGTGCTGAAGGCGAAAGGTCCAGGCGAAGTCAAAGCCGGCCAGATCGAAACACCTGCCGACAGCAAGATCCTGAACCCTGACCTCGTCATCTGTACGCTCGACGACGGCGCAGAAGTTCGCATGGAATTCACCGTTGCCACCGGCAAAGGCTATGTGCCTGCTGATGCGCACCGTCCGGAAGATGCCCCAATCGGCTATATTCCGATTGACGCGATCTACAGCCCAGTTCGCCGCGTTGGCTACCTGGTTGAAGACACGCGCGAAGGTACTGTGCTGGACTATGACAAACTGACGCTCGACATCGAGACTGACGGTTCTGTCACGCCAGAAGATTCGGTCGCTTACGCGGCTCGCATCCTTCAGGACCAGCTCCAGCTGTTCATCAACTTCGAAGAGCCAACCCTCGAAGTGGGCCAGGCTCAGGAAGAAACCGACCTCGGCTTCAATCCTGTCCTCCTCAAGAAGGTCGACGAGCTGGAACTGTCCGTGCGTTCGGCAAACTGCCTGAAGAACGACAATATCGTCTACATCGGCGACCTCATCCAGAAATCGGAAGCAGAGATGCTGCGCACGCCGAACTTCGGCCGCAAGTCTCTCAACGAAATCAAGGAAGTTCTCGCTGGCATGGGCCTGCACCTCGGCATGGAAGTGCCGGATTGGCCGCCAGAAGATATTGAAGGCCTTGCCAAGAAATACGACGACCACCTATAGGACCCGATCAATCTGATTACCGGGGGCCTGATCACCTCCAGAGGACACGACAATGCGCCACGGACTAGCCCACCGCAAACTGAACAAAACGACCTCGCACCGTAAGGCGATGTTCGCCAACATGGCGGCGAGCCTCATCACGCATGAGCAGATCGTTACGACCCTGCCCAAGGCCAAGGAAATGGCGCCGCTCATGGACAAGCTGATCACGCTTGCCAAGAAGGGTGACCTCGCAGCCCGCCGTCAGGCGATCGCGAAAATTCGCGACGAGAATGCAGTCCGCAAGCTGTTCGACGTGATGGGCGACCGTTACAAGGAACGCAATGGCGGTTACACGCGCGTTCTGAAAGCCGGCTTCCGCCATGGCGACAACGCACCTGTTGCTGTCCTGGAACTGGTTGACCGTGATGAAACGGCTCGCGGCGCTGCCGATAAGGCCCGTCATGCTGCTGAACTGGAAGCGATGGACGACTAGTCCTTCCGCGCCTCACTGAAATGCTCAAAGCCCCGGACGGAAACGTCCGGGGCTTTTTGTTTGAAGAAAGGAATTGGGTGTAACCGCGCCGGGCCGAAAGAAAGTGTCACGCTGGTTTGCTAACGCCTGTCAGGCAATAGCGAGGAGGCTGCATCCATGATTCCATTCATTTACAATTCGAGACGCGCGACAGCGACGGCCATTCTGCTGGCGGCGTCGCTGATCAGCGCGTGTACAAGCCCGGCAGGCCAAACCGCTGCGACAGTCGTGGAAGCCGTGGCGCCAGTCACCGATTCGGAATTCACGATCGCTGTCCTGCCCGATACGCAGAACTATCTCGATTATACGCATCAGGCGGCCGAAGGCTTTCCGTTCGAGGCCAGCGAGCTGTTCCTGAAACAGATGCATTATGTCGCCGACAATCTGGAAAGCGCGGGCGGGGATATCGCTTTTGTCACGTCGCTCGGTGATGTCTGGCAGCACCAGACGCTGGTGATGGATGAGGACCACAAAGCGCGTGGCTTCAAGTCCGTGCCCAATCCGATCATGGACCATTTTTTCGCGCCGACGGAAAAGACCAAGACCGTCGAGATGCCCAAGGCCCATGAAGGCTTCTCGCTGATTGCAGGCAAGACGCCTTTCTCGGTCGCGCCAGGCAATCACGATTATGATTCCATGTTCACAGACTCCAAGTTCCCACCCAAGGCCACCAATCCGGCAGAGGTGGACCCGGCAGACCTCGCAGGCTCGCTCGGCGTTGTTCACCCCGCCGGGCTGGACAATTTCCGGTCGGTCTTCGGCGCGGGCACGGCCTTCTTCAAGGACAAGCCCTGGTATGTCGCCAGCCATGATGGCGGCGCTGACAGCGCACAGGTTTTCGAGGCGGGTGGCTATCGCTTCCTGCATATCGGCTTACAGTTTGATCCGCCGAACAGCTCGCTGGATTGGGCCAAGTCGGTGATGGCGAAATACCCCGGCCTGCCGACGATCATCTCCACCCATGACTATATGACCAAGGAAGGGGAACGCGTACCAAACCCCATGGTCGATGGACATGCCGTGGATCCGGAGAATAACAGCCCGCAAATGGTGTGGGACAAGCTGATCAGCCAGAGCGACCAGATTTTCCTCGTCCTCTGCGGCCACGAACATGGCCAAGCCTACCGCGTGGACGACAATGCGTTCGGCAACAAGGTGTGGCAGGTGCTGGCGGACTATCAGGATCGCGGCCAGACGGCCATTGATGCGGGTGTCAAATCGGCCTGGCCCGTTGGCATTGGCGACGGCTGGATGCGCCTGATGCGCTTCGACATGGACGAGGCTGAGCCTGTCATGACGGTCAAAACCTATTCGACCCATTACGAGAAGATGAGCCGCGATACGGCCGAGTATGCGGCATGGTACAAGGCCGGCGAAAAGCCGAAACTCTCAGACGAAGCCTTCCATGACGAAGATGATTATGCCGTGACGCTGAACGATTTTCGGGCGCGTTTCGATAAAATGGGACGCGTCGCGAAATAGATGCAAGCCTTTGAGCGATAAGGCAGTTTTTGCAAAATATATCAGACCCCGGACCAATGTGTCCGGGGTTTTCCTTACCGAGCAGGCTTGACGGCGCAATCTGATTCCATCATACGGCGCATCCATTCAGCAACGGAGATACCAATGAACTGGTATGCCAACCAACCAAGGACGAAGTTTGACGCGCAAAATCTGCGCGGCGAATGCGTTCGCATGGAGGAAGCTGGATAGGGCTGATTGTCAGCCCGCAGATCGGGAAACCGGTTTTTGTCCGCCCTCCGCGCCTTACGCCCGGAGGGTTTTTTATGTCTTTCACCCAAAGGGAATCGCGGAGGGCTTGTCAGGAGGAGTTTGGAAGTCCCAGACTTTGGAACGATGAGTGAATTTGACGTTTACGAAACCAGCGCCGGTGGGCGCATCAAGGCCTGGGTAAAGGGTGTCCCCGTCGAAGAGGGTGCCCGGCACCAGCTTGAGAATGTGGCGGGCCTTCCGTTCATTCACTCTCACCTGGCCGTGATGCCCGACGTGCACTTTGGGCGCGGCGCCACTGTCGGTTCGGTCATCCCCACCAAGGGGGCGATCATCCCGGCAGCTGTCGGTGTCGACATCGGTTGCGGGATGATGGCGATCAGCACGAGCCTGACGGCGAGCAACCTGCCGGATAGCCTTGTGGCCATCCGCAGCGAGATCGAACGCAAGGTGCCGGTCGGCAACGGGCGCGCTGGAAGCCACAAGGAAGCACCCGCCCGAGCAGCAACGGCGCTGCGCAATTCCGGACTGGTGGATCGTCTTGATGCCATCACCAGCAAGCACAAGCGTATTCAGCGTACGGCCTTTGCCAAGCAGCTGGGCTCGCTCGGCGGTGGGAACCATTTCATCGAGCTTTGCCTTGATGAAACGGATCATGTCTGGGTCATGCTGCACTCAGGGTCTCGCGGTACCGGGAACGTGATCGGCACCTACTTCATCCAGGAGGCCCGCGAGGCGCTGGAGAAGCGTGTGCTTGGCTATCATGTGCCCGACCGTGACCTTGCCTTCTTTGTGGAAGGAGAGGACCTGTTTGCGGATTACATCGATGCCATCGGTTGGGCGCAGGACTATGCGCGCCTTAATCGGGAAGTGATGATGGACCGGGTGCTGATCGCCATGCGTGAGATGTTGCCGCCTTTCACCTTGGCCAAGCAGGCGGTGAACTGCCACCACAACTACGTGGAGCGGGAACATCACTTCGGCGCCGATGTCTGGGTCACTCGCAAAGGTGCCGTGCGCGCTGGCAAGGGTGAGCTTGGGATCATTCCGGGTTCGATGGGGGCGAAATCCTTCATCGTCCGCGGGAAGGGCAACGCGGAATCGTTCTGCTCGTGCTCACACGGGGCAGGTCGGGCCATGTCGCGCACGGAGGCCAAGCGCCGGTTCACGCTGGAGGACCACATTGCGGCAACGGCTGCAGTGGAATGCCGCAAGGATGCCGGCGTGATCGATGAAACGCCGATGGCCTACAAGGACATCGACGCTGTCATGGCCGCGCAGTCTGATCTGGTGGAAGTGGTTCACACGCTTCGCCAAGTCGTCTGTGTAAAGGGTTGACAGTTAACCATGCTTGGCCTTATACGCCGCACCTCACTACCGGGCCGTCCGCTCAAGGATGGACCGGTGGACCTAACCGGAAGAGATTTGAGATGAAGCTGAGTTGTAAAAACACGACCAGCTCCTCGCGACCGCGGGGGGCATTGTCGGCCTCCTCCGCGCTTTGGCCGGTGGACGCCTGACCTCGTATTGAACACCTGATTCCGCACGCACTGAGGCAACGCCTCATCGGATGCGATTTGAAAGGAGGTGGATCATGGGCACGCCCATGACCCTGATGCATGCGCGTCCGAAAGGGCGCGCCGGCATCCAGACGCCATTGCTCGGCTTTCTTGCCGGGCCCCATGCCGACCTGATCGCCCAGGCCTGGCCAGCGCCGCACAGCGGGTTCTTCACCCTGCCAACGGCGCGTCGCCATGCTGCGGCGATCCTGCTCGGACGCGGGACGGAGATGCGGATAACCGAAATCATCCACGCAGTAGAGCGTGGGCGAGATCGCGACGTTGCGTGCCTCCTGATGCGGGGCGAAGCGCCGGGCGGCCTGATGAAGGCGCTCGGCCGTCTCGGCGAAGTGCTGTGGGAGGCGAGCGACTATGACCGTTTTCTCGGCCTGTTTGCCGAGGAGGAAGCGGCACGCGTGCTGCGGCATATGACGGTCATCGGTGCTGACCGGCTCGCGCTGATAGGCAAGTTGCCGATCCAGCTGCGTCAGGCCGGGATCATTTCGTGGCTGCCGGCCTTGCCGGTCGCGGTGGAGGATCTTGCCGAGGCGTTCCGTCTGGCCTTGCTCATTCATGGGGCAGGCGAGGCGGTCCCCATGGCTGCACGCTGGAACCGGGCGCGCGATACGCTTGCCCTGTTCGACATGGCAGCCGAGGCGCTTCAGCCGGTACGGTTCGGCAGTGTGATGGCACCGCCGCGCTTGCCGGAGGCCTTCGTGCCGGTGAATGACCGCAAGGCGCTGGTCAGCGTCGCGCTCGAGTTTCGCAATTGTCTGCGGGACTTCGCGGGCGACCTGGCCGCCGCGCGGATGGTGGTTTTCACTGTCCGCGAGGCAGGTGAGCCGGTTGCGGTTGCCCTACGGCAGGACCCGGCCGGCTGGCGTCTTGCGGAAGCGCGCGGCGAGCAGAACGTCGACACAAGCGATGCGGCGCTTCGGCGTATCGTGACGGTCCTTGAAACGGCCGGTGTCCGCACCGGGCAATCGACATGGGCCCTGGCGCGCCAGCTGCACGATCATGCGTGCGACCGGTGCGGTCCGGCCCATATCGGCCCGCGCGAAACCTGGCGTGACCGGCTGGCGCTGGGAGCGCTCTGGGACTGATGCGTCTGACGGAATGCCCCTTCTTCTGACCGGAAGGAGGGGCATTTTGTGTATGCCTCCTCCTGAGCCGATAAATGGCCAATCGTCGACCCGGTCGGGTCAGCGACAAAAGGATTACAAATCCGAAATTGTCTTTGTCCCAATAAGTGCCGTAGAAGTTTAACATGTCGATTTGGAAAGCAGCGGTCATTGTTGCCGCATCTGTCAGTCTTGCGGGTTGCGGTGGTGGGGGCTCCGGCTCTTCATCAGGACCCGTCGTTGTGCCTCCTTCGCCACCGGCGCCGCCTCCACCCGTTTCACCATCGCCTCCGCCGCCACCCCCGCCTGCTTCACCGCCGGTGTCTCCGCCGCCCCCACCACCTCCGGCACCCGGCCCCCAGCGCTACGTGGACGAGGTGTTCGCCAGCACGAACCGTACATCCGATGTGGTGTTTGGTGAGGCGGACCGGAATGCCGGCAGCCAGACGCTCCGCATGGATATCTACACGCCTGTGGGAGACACAGAGACGGATCGCCCTGTATTCGTACTTGCTTTCGGTGGCGGATTTACGGAGGGCAATCGTCGAAACCCCCTCATTGTAGCCGTTGCTCAAAGTCTTGCGCGGCGTGGCTATGTGACGGCCTCAATCGATTACCGATTTTTTGAAAACACACCGGCTACGGAAGATGATGCGAATATTGCCATCATTGAAGCCATGTATGACATGCGCGCCGCTGTCCGCTTCCTGCGACAGGATGCGGAAGGCGCCGATATCTATGGCACACGAGACGATGCGATCTTTGTCGGCGGCGTCTCGTCGGGCGGCATCACGGCTTCATTTGCGGGGGCGCTTGACCTGGGAGACGGCCTGTCGACGAATGTAAGAAATTTCCTGACGGCGCATAATGGCACGGATGGTGATAGCAGCACCAATACAAGCGTCTCCTCAGATATTCAGGGCGTTTTCAGCATTTCGGGGGGGCTGACTGATTTTCTCTGGATCGATGCCGATACGGCGCCGATCTATGCGGCGCATGAAGAGTATGACCCCACCGTGCCGTGCCGGTATGCCATGGGCGATGCAGGCTTCAGCCTCGCAGGTGGGTGCGACATGGTGCAGATCGCGCAGTCCTACGGCGTTGATGCCGAGCTCTATCTCGTGCCGGGGGCGAACACCCATGTCGGATACAGCAATGCCCAGGTCGAGGATTTCGTCGACGGAGCTGCGGCCTTCTTCGCGGCGCAACTTCCCTGAAGTTCAGCTGTCCCGTAGCTGTTTGCCACGCACTGATGGCACATCGCGAAACAGGTAGGCGAACAGGGCGACGGCGAAGCATGACCCCGCAATCTGGGCCGCGATAAATGGCAGCACGGACGCAGGCGCTATGCCTGCAAATGTGTCACTAAGGGCGCGGGCGAGGGTGACTGCGGGGTTCGCAAAGGATGTCGACGCCGTGAACCAGTAGGCCGCTGTAATGTAGAGCCCCACCATGACCGGTACAGCCTCTGCCCGCACGCGAATGCCGGCCAAAATGGTGAGCACAAGCCCGAAGGTGGCGATGCCTTCAGAGAAAGCTTGCGCGCCGCCGCTCCGGTCCGTCTGCGATATCTGAAGCAGCGGTTCGGCAAACATCAGGTGCGCCGTCCAGACGCCAATGATCGCGCCGGCCACCTGCGCCGCGATATAGGCTGTGGCCAGGCCCGGGGATATTTCCCGGCGCAAGGCGAAGGCCAGTGTGACGGCCGGATTGAAATGGGCGCCGGATAGCGGTCCAAACATGGTGATCAGCACGACAAGTCCCGCCCCGGTGGCCAGCGTGTTTCCGAGCAGGGCAATAGCCGTATTGCCGCTGGCCAGCCTGTCGCCCATGATTCCCGAACCGATGACAATCGCCAGCAGCAGCGCAGTGCCAAGGCCTTCTGCGACCAGACGGCGGCTGGCGCTTGTGTCCAGCAGGGGCGGCTCAAGGCTTGCGGCAGGTGAGATTTCAGAGTCGGGCATTGTCGGGCGGATCCTGGCCTGTACGGAGAAAGGAACCTGGATATTCCAGAGCCGCCTGTTGCGATCAATGCACGTTTGGGTGACTGGGCCAAAAAGGTTCATCGGCCGCCGCCAGTCTGTTCTGACGTCAAATCTGTTCGTGCTTCACATTCAATTGTCGCGGATGTTGGTTCCGGGAGAATAGAGTTGGAGGGGAACGATGCCTCGCTTCTGGTCCTGCAGGCTCAGGAAAAGATAACCCCTGCGGCGGTCAAGCTGGACCCTGAACTCTGAGAGATAGTCGAGACCGAGGACCATTGCGGGCGCGTCAACCAGGCCGAGATGCTCGAACAGCGGCGGATCGGCGACCATGAGGTCGGGACGGGAAACCCTGTGCTTGCCGAGCTGGATTTTCCGCGCAGTCGCCACACGCACATTGATGCCGTTTCCGGTAATACCTTGGAGGATATGCGTTTTCTCGACATTGGCTTTCACGTCGGCATCTGCGGCAAAGCGGCTGTTGATGTAGGAAATGCGCGATCCCGTATCGATGAGCGCCAGCCCACTGCGGCCATTGAGCTTCACCTCGGCAAACCACAGGCCGCTGATCTGCTGCATGGGCAGGCGGCTGGTCGTCATTGCAAAGTGCGAGTCCGGACGGCCATTATAAATGAGGACACGATGCTCAGCGAAGTCAAAGTCGACAACGTCGCCCTCGAGGACCGTCAGAGGGACGATGTTTTTCACCCCGGTGACCTCAATGCGCTGGTTCAGCGCGGCGGCGACATCGATGAACCGGCAATTGCCCGCCACGATACTATCCAAGTATACGATGGGGTAGGCTTGTGGGCCTTCAAGGCCGAGCACGTTGATCATGGCCGCATTGGGGGGCTCAACGCCGGCGCGTTTCGCGGTGGCCATGCCGATCATTGCATATGTTGCCGCAGTATCGATCACGCCAATGGCGGACGTATTATCGTTCAGCGTCAGCGGAACCACGATATTGCCATGCATGTCGAGGTTGAAAGGTATGGACTGGCGTTCACTGGCATGCGCGGCCATAGCGCCAATCAGGCACAAGGTGCCCAAGGCGGCCTGACGAATGCGGTGCAGCCATTTCCGTGCCGGGCTGCGTGTCGACTTTTTCCTCCCGTGCATCGCGTATCCTCGCTCTTGCACTTGCCAGAATGACACGATTTTGGCCGGCGGCCAAACGGCGGCCTTCCGCGACCGCGCTTTCCTGTTCCCGTCGTGTGGTATATTATAAGCCCAACGAGACATGGAGGAGACACAACATGGCCGACGGACACGACATCGAAGAGCGTGCAAAATTCCGCGAAATGCTGGAGGGCACGCAGGAAGACTGGGGCATAATCGCCACGCACGCCAAGCAGTTCAACAAGGGACTCGCCAAGCGCGTGCTGGACCATTTAAGGCTGCTGGACGGCGATTATGGTGGCTTCCCGGTCGACCGGCTGACCCATTCCCTGCAGACTGCAACGCGCGCTCACCGGGATGGCCGCGATGAAGAATATGTCGTGTGCGCCCTGCTGCACGATATAGGCGATACGCTTGGCAGCATGAACCACCCGGATGTGGCCGCAGCGATCCTGAAGCCCTTCGTGTCAGAGGCCAACCTGTTCATGGTGGCCAATCACGGGGCGTTCCAAGGCTATTACTTCTTTGAGTATCTTGGCCTCGACAAGAACATGCGCGAGCAGTTCAAGGACAGCCCGCACTACGAATACTGCGCGCAGTTCTGTCACCTGTACGATCAGGCCGCTTTCGACCCTGATTATGAGAGCGAGCCGCTGGAATTCTTCGCGCCGATGGTTGAGCGCGTCTTTTCCAAGCCGAAAAACTCGATGTATCTGAAAGCGATGCAGGACTAAAGCGAACGGCCTCCCCTTGGGGAGGCCGTTACAGCTTCAGCCTGTGCAGGCGCCCTTCGTGGCAACACTCGTGCCGTCGGCATGGGCTTCACACGTATTCGGATAGGTCTTGCCGTTGCAGCCGCAGACGGGTGCATATTCGCGTGTGCAGGCAGGTTTGATCTTCTGGCAGGTGCCAGCATAGTCGGCGGTGTTGACGCACATGCCATCCTGGACAAGACAGAAATAGCCATCTTCGCATTGCAGAGCCGCGATGCCGCCGCAGGTCTCTCCTTCGGCGCTGATGGGCAGTGCGACCGGTTCTGCAGCAGGCTGGGCAGTCTCGGCGGGAGCAGGGGCGCTACACGCCGTGGCAATCAGGAAGGCTGAAAATAGAAATGTAATGGCAGTAAAACGCATGGATTCCCCTCAATGGCGTGTGAGGGGAATCCTGCGCTTAAAACTCGCCTGAAGCAACCTTAGGCCTTCACGCCTGCAGCCACGACGGCAAACATGTGCTGGCCGTGTTCACCGCCGGCCTTGAAGGCTGGCAGGGTCTTGGACGTATCTGTGATCTGGTCCCACTTGGCGGCAACGGCTTCAGCGGTCAGGTCGTCACCCACGCCCACGTACGCACCTTCGGTTTCGACGATACGGGCGATCGAGAAGGCGCCGGCTGCGGCCGACAGGATGACGCCGGTGGGGGCATCTTCCTTGACGAGGTTCATGACGCCCGGGGAAACGTATTCGGGCTTCAGCTGCTCGAGAACGGCAGGCGGCATCAGGCCTTCCGTCATTTGCGTTGCAGCAACCGGGCAGACGGCGTTGATCTTGATATTGTTTTTCGCGCCTTCGATTTTCAGCGTGTTCATCATGCCGACGAGGCCGAGCTTGGCGGCGCCATAGTTGGCCTGGCCGAAATTGCCGTAGAGGCCGGTCGAGGAGGTCGTCACGACGATGCGGCCGTAATTCTGCTCTTTCATGATATCCCAGGCCGCGTGGATCGGCATGAAGGAGCCGCGCAGGTGGACGTCGATCACGAGGTCGATATCGGTTTGCGTCATCTTGGAGAAGGACTTGTCGCGCAGGATGCCGGCATTGGCGATCAGGATGTCAATGCGGCCCCATTTGGCCATCGTGTCGTCGATCATCTTCTTCACGCCAGCTGCGTCAGCAACCGAGGAGCCGTTGGCGATGGCTTCGCCACCGAGCGCTTCGATTTCTTTCACGACGGCTTCAGCGGCTTCGGAATTGCCGCCGGTTCCATCCATCGAGCCGCCAAGATCGTTGACGACGACCTTTGCGCCGCGACGGGCGAGTTCGAGTGCGTGGCACCGGCCAAGGCCGCCGCCGGCGCCGGTGACGATGGCAACTTTGCCGTCAAAGCGGATATCGGACATGGGAAAACTCCTGCAATTGCAACAAACGGTTCTGGGCGGTGTCACACCAGACGTTCACGTAAACGTCAAGCCGCGTCCCTGCGTCATATCTTGCCGGGTGTGCCAGAGCGTGGTCAGAGTGCCGAAAAGAAACGCATGAAATGGGAGGAATCACCATGCTGGCCTATGTAACGCTTGGAACCAATAACAAGGAAAAAGCCCTGGCTTTCTATGACACCGTGCTCGGTGAAATGGGCGCGAAGCGCTTCTTTGCGAACGATCGCCTGCAATTCTATGGCGTCGGCCCCGGCCAACCGATGTTGGCGATTGGCGACCCGTATGACAAGGACGCGGCGAGCTGTGGCAATGGCGTGATGCCTGCGCTGGCCTGCGCGGACAATGCAACGGTCGACAAGGTGTATAACAAGGCGATCGAGCTTGGCGCTGTCGATGAAGGCGCACCGGGCAACCGCATGCCGACCTTCTATGGCGCCTATTTCCGCGACCCGGACGGCAACAAGATCTGCGTCTGCAAGCTGGGCTAGGGCGCCTGCCTCACATCCGCGTCCCCGGCGAACGCCGGGGTCTCTTTCAGTTCTCCAATTGCCTGAGGTCCCGGCGTTCGCCGGGAGCACGGATATGTGGCGTGTACCTGTGACCGGAAACGCCCTTCTGGGCGCCCGGCATGGGGGTCTGATTGTGGGGAGGATTCAGCCCGAGCTTTCCCAGCTTTTGAACGCGTCGCGCAGCAGTTCCGGCAGGGCTGTGGCGATGGCGCCAAGCTCGGGCGGCAGGCGGTGGGTGCGGGTCATGGGCAGGGCCATGGGTGCAGCTTCGCCGGCCTTGCGCTGGCGTTCCAGCGTGCGGGCGAGGCGTCTGGCATGAGCCTCCGGCGCCGCGAGCAGGTCCTGCAGCGCTGCGAGGCGGGCGAGGATTGGGGCGGCCTGGACGGGACCGCAGGTGCTTTTGGCGGTCGTCAAGGCGCTGCCGTCCATGTCCGGGCCCATGAGGCGGGGCGACAGGCCCGTGAGGCGGCCCGAGGCTTTCGTCTCGACGCGCGCGGAGCCCGAAGGATGCACGGAAAATGCACGGACAGGGACCGGCGGCAGCACGAGCCCCAGCGCCATGAGCACGAGCAGCCGCCGGATGATGATTTCGAGGCGCGCGAGTTCCGCCCGCGCGCGCTGGGCGAGGGTGCGTTTGAGGGTGGAGGGGTTGAGATGTGCGTTCGTCATTGCGGCGACGCCTGCCAGCGCGCGTTGCGCATGGGCGATGCCGTGGATGACGAAGGCAGACGGATTGGTCATGGCGGCCAGTATAGGCCGGGGCGCATTAGGGTAGGATAAGGGAGGGGAAATCCCCGGCGAAAGCCGGGACTGCGGTTTGGGAGTGCGTTCCCCTCAAGTCCCATTGGAGGGGAACGCATCCAATTGGTTGAGGCCGGGATTATTCCGGGTCGGTCGCGTCTTCGGCAGCATCATGGACGGCATCGACCGGGTCGGCGTTTTCATGACCGGTCACTTCGTCGATGGCTTCACCGGCATTTTCCAGCGCGCCGTCGCCATGATCGACTTCACCCGTGGTGGCTTCCTCGATGGCGGAATCCATCTTTTCGCCTGTCTTCTCGGCACTCGAATTGTCGCCACATGCAGCCAGCATGAGAAGGCCGGCCAGCATAAGGCCTGTCGTTTTCAATTTCCGCATATTACGGCTCCTGTCGTTTTGATCAGATCGTCGGACAGGGACGCATGTCCCTGCAGCCCGGTCCTGCCTGCGATGGCGAGCGTGGACTGGCATGAGCATGGCTGCATCGTCGTCGATTCGCAATGTTTGGTGTTTTGGCCCGTCTAGGGGCGCTTTGCCTGCCACTCGCGACTTCTTTGAGCGATCAGTTCGTCAATGTACTTTTCGGATTTCTCGATAATGTCATCCCCATACGAGTAAGGCACGTGCCGCGCGATGGCGTAGTTGAGGGGAATTTCCCCATTGAGACGATAAGACTCAGGCAGGCTATCGAGTGTCTGTCTCAGCCACTCGAAGGCTAGCATGAGAACCGTAATTTGCCCTTCCGAATGAACTTCGATTTCCGCGACGTCGCCCAGCCCCTCCAGACTTGCTTTGCAAATCCAGTATCTGTCGTCAGCGGAACGTTCGGGATCGGATATCCGTGCGAGGATGGGACTATCCGGCGCTGTTTGCGAGTAGAATACCTCTTCGATCACTTCGCCGCGTCCCTTGGGCTGGTTTTCACAAATTACTTCAATTGGCGAGGCTCGCCGCCAGCCGCCTGAAATCATCCTGCGTCAGCGTCTCGGCGCGGGCGGTGGGGTCGATGTCGACGCTCTGGAGCCAGTCTTCGGCTTTCATGCCGCGCTTCTTGGCGAAGGGTTTGAGGGCCGCGCGCATCATCTTGCGGCGCTGGCCGAAGGCGGCGCCGGTGATCTGTTCCAGCAGGTCGATATGCTGGAAGCGCCGTTCGGGGGGCAGGGGCTCGAGCACGGCGACGGCGCTGTTGACCTTTGGCGGCGGCGAGAAGGCGCCGGGCGGCAGCGTGAACGAGATATAGGGGCGCGTGGCCGACTGGGCGAGCACGGCAAGGCGGCCATAATGATCCGTATCCGGCGCAGCGCAGATGCGCTCGGCGACTTCCTTCTGGAACATCAGCGCCATCTCGCCGCGCCAGTCACCGGCCTTGAGCCAGCCGACCAGCAGGGGCGTGCCGACATTGTACGGAAGGTTGGCGATGATCATGGCGGGCTGAGTGGCGCCGGCCTCGTTGACCAGTTTCTCGAAATTGACCTTGCGGGCATCCTTCTGGACGACAATGAGGCGGCCGTCGCGGGCAGCGGGCCAGAGCGTCAGTGCCTCGGCAAAGCGCGGGTCTGTCTCGACCGCGATAACGGTGCCTGCGCCTTCGTCGAGCAGGGCGCGTGTCAGGCCGCCTGGGCCGGGGCCGACCTCGATGACGACACGGTCTTTGACCGGGCCTGCGGCCAGCGCGGCGCGGTGGAGGATGCTGGGGTCGAACAGGAAGTGCTGGCCGAGCGCCTTGCGGGCCGGGGCGTCTGTCAGTTCGGGGCGGTCAATGTCGCTCATGAGGCGTTCGCCCTTGTTTTGGCCATGGAAGCAGCGAGGCGGATGGCGGCGATGAGGCTGTCGGGGCGTGTGGTGCCTGCGGCGGCGGCGTCATAGGCGGTGCCATGGTCGGGGCTGGTGCGCACGACAGGCAGGCCGAGCGTGACGTTCACGCCGCCCCACATGTCCAGCGTCTTGACCGGGATCAGGCCCTGGTCGTGCGTCATGGCGATGACGGCATCATAGGCGCCGCTGAGGGCCTCGGCGAAGACGGTGTCGCCTGGGCGGGCGTCTGACATGTCCACGCCGGAAAGGCGCAGGGCATGGGCAGCGGGGTTGATAACGGAGATTTCTTCCTTGCCGATGGTGCCGTCTTCGCCCGCATGCGGGTTGAGGCCGGTAAAGGCGATGCGCGGCGCGGCAACACCGAAATCGCGTCGAAGCGAGGCGGCAACGATCTGGCCGATCTGAACGAGGCCCGGGACTGTCAGCGCATAGCCAACGGTCATCAGCGGAATGTGAATCGTGGCGAGGGCCACACGCAGGCCGCCGCCGACCAGCATCATCACCGGCTTGGGCGGCGGGCTGTTCGGGTCGGCGCAAAGGTGCGCCACGTATTCCGTGTGGCCGGGATAGGCAAAGCCCGCGCCGTAGAGCAGGGCCTTGTTGATCGGGTTGGTGACGATTCCGGCGGCCGCGCCATCAAGGGCGTGGGACGTGGCCAGCGCGATGGAGCGGATAATGGCAGGTGCGGCTTCCGCGTCGGGCTGGCCGGGCCGGATGTCCGGCACGTCGTTCAGGGCGAGCACGGGCAGGGCATCCGCGAAGACGTCAGCCGCCTCTTCCGGCGAGGCGATCTCGCGGACGGGCAGGTCGGACGGATAGAGCGCCGGAGCGCTGATAGCGTAGAAGGCGAGGCTCGGATCTTTGCGAAGCTGGCGCCAGGCCTCTGCCGTGATGGCAGGGCCGCACCCGGCCGGGTCCCCCATGGTCAGCGCCAGGGGCAAAAAGGAGACATCTTCGCTCACGTGCGGAGGTGTGGTTCCAAACGCGGGATCGTGCAAGCCCTAACGATAGATGATCGTGGCTTCACGGCGCAGGTTGCGCAACTCGCGCTCGGAAATCATGCCGAGTTCACGGTTCTTGAGGCTGCCCTTCAGGTCATCGCGCGACGGCAGCGCCTCAGCGCCGTCATCGCGGGCGCAGACATACATGGTGGCAAGGCCGCCGGACGCCGCGAAGATGGCTGTGGGCTGGCCGACATCGACCTGCATGACCAGATCCTTGCCCTCGGGGCCGAGCTCATCGACATTGATCTCGTCAAGATCGGACGCCCGCAGATTGGTCTTGGAATTGGCGATGCTCTGGACGTCATCACAGGTCTTGATCTGGTCCATGGCGGCCTGGAGGTCTTCCTCCTTGCCGTCAGATACGAAGAGGCGCTTCAGATTGACCTTGGTCACGGCCTGGCTTGGCTCGCGCTTGTTGGCGACGAGGAGGATGTAGACGCCGTTCTCGACGGAAATGGGCTCGAGCAGGCCGGGCTTGTCGTTGGCGGCGACGGCTGCGGCCAGTTCCGGCGCGAGGTCTTCGGTGGAAATCCAGCCCATGTCGCCGCCCGTTGCGGCGGTCGGCGCCGACGAGATGCGTTGCGCGGCGACCCGGAAGTCTGCGCCCTGTTTCAGCTGGTCAAGAACGGTGTTGGCGGCGGCAAGTGCCTGCGTCTTGGTTTCCTCGTCCGGTGCGAACAGGAAGATTTCCGAGACGCGATACTGGGTTTTCTTTGCGGCCGAGCGCATGCGCTCGAGCTGGTCGTCGACCTGGTTTTCCGAGACGCGGATACGCGAACCATAGAGGCCGCTCATGACGCGATTCCAGGCGATTTCGGCGCGCATCTGTTCTTCGAGGCTGGCCGGGTTCACGCCCGACTCCAGAAGTTGCGCCTTGAGCTGGTCGCCAGTTGTGCCACCCTGGCGCGCCATGTCTTCGATCGAACCTGCAATCTCGCGGGGGTCGATCTCCATGTCGAATTCGGACGCTTTCTCAAGCTGCAGGCTTTCATCGATCAGCTGCTCGAGTGCCTGGCCTGTGATCTGCTGGACTTGCTCCGGGGAGGGTTGCTGGCCTCCAAGGCTGAGCAGGAGCAGACGGGCGCGCTGACGCACGTCCGAATAGGAGATCGGCTTGTCATTGACGACGGCGGCGATGCCTTCCAGCGCGAGGCGACCGGAATCCGTGGAATCCTGCGCATTGGCGACGCCTGCGGCAGACAATGCGAACAGGGAGGCAGCGACAAGTAACTGACGGACCATGTATTTTCTCCGTTGAGCCCCCAGCCGGGCCCAAATCATTAACTGATGCGGACCATACAAGTCCTGTCGCAAGGCGCAACGGATCAGGACAGTCATGCCTGAATCGTTACAGAAAAATCAGGTTTCAGGCGATCCCGATGGCGGGGCCGCCAGGAGGCAATTCCGAATCAGTCGAATTCGCTCGACCCGAAATCTCCGATGGATTTGAGCGAGAAGCGGAACTGGATGCTTTCGGACGGACCCAGCGTACGGTCGTTCAGCTCGGAACGCTGGTAGACGAGTTCAAACCGAGAGCAATCGTCTTCATAGGCAATGCCGAATTCACGCTTGGCATTCAGGTCGCCGACAATGTCGCGCAACTGGCCGAAGATGAACGAGTAGCGGTTGGTGACCTGGAATTCGCCGCGCAGGAATACGCCTTCATCCGGCCGGCCAAGCGGGCTGATGCGTTCGTTGATGTTGTAATACTGGGCGACGGCGACCAGGCGCTTGTAGGACGTGCTGATCCGCGCATCGATCCGGTTCAGCTTGTAGCCATCATCATCAAGACGCATGCGCGTGTCGACACGCAGGGCTTTGCCGAAGTCGGCTGTGGCAGCGGCGACCCAGTCGGACGACGTGCCGTCAAGGTTGCTGGCGACGTCGAAATTCGGGTCTGTTCTTGAGCGCCAGCGGCGACCCAGCGTGGTGCTGAATTCTGGTCCATTCTTGAAGACGGCCCGCGCCGTCAAGCCGGCGGCGACTTTTCCGTCGCCCTCATAGAGGTCGTAATTGCCAAATCCGTTGGCTTCGAACAGGTCGCCTTCATCGAATTCGTAGAGAATGCTGTCTTCGATCGGAATGGCGGTACCGTTGACGTTCGAGAATCCCCAGGCGGCCATTACGGTGGGCTCTACCATGATATCCACGAGCTTGCCCGGACGGATCAGCGGATAGGAAAAGCGCGCACCGGCGTTACCAACGGCGCGGCTGACATCGGGTTCGCCGGAGACATCTTCATTCAGGGCGTAATAGTCACCACGGATTTCCGCGAATGGCTCGAATGTAAATCCGCCGGGCAGCACGTTCAGATCGGACCAGTCGCCCCCGACACTGACGCGCTGGCTGTTGAGGCCGCTTTCCCGTGTGAGCATGGCGGACGAGGCATTGACGGCGGCGAAGCCGTAATCACCGAGATCCCAATACTTTTCACTGAACAGGACAGGCGCGACGGTTGGCAGGTTCTCCGCCGTGTCGACGGCGCGCAGGCCCTGGAAATCGAGGACGGCAACATCGGTATAGTAGCTGTCGCCTTGGCCCACTGCGAAAAGCTGAGAGAGGAGCCTGCGCGGCTGGCTTTTATAGAGGCCCCGGCGTTCCCCCTGACCATCGAGATCGTAGCGCCGGTCATAAAGGTCGTCGGATTGGGTTTCGACTCCGAATCCCCATTTCCATTCCGGACTGATCGCGAACAGGCCTTTTCCGTAGATGTGGCCGCGCCACTTCTCGTCGCCAAACTTGATGCCGTCACTGTCGAAATTGGCTTCGTGGGTGATGCTCGTATTGATCTTGATGCCACCGGAATAGAACCGCTTGCGGTAGTCTAGCTCCAGCATCGGGTTCACGTTCGCGCTCACCATAGGCGAGATGGTCAGGTCCTGTGAGTCCGAAATCGCCCAGTAATAGGGCTGTTGGTAGAAAGTGCCGAGCTTGGACGAGACTCCGCCCGATGGCACGAGGAAGCCAGAGCGCCGGTCGGAGGTTGGATCCGGGTGAGACAGATAGGGCAGGTAGAACACCGGAATGCCACCAACCTCGATCACCGCGTCGCGGTAGGAGATCATCTGGCTTTCCTGATCAAGCACGGCGCGGCGGGCGCGCAGCGACCAGGTCGGGGTCGTATCGTCACCGCAGAGCTCGCAGGACGTGTAGATGACCTGCTCAAGCGCGTTTACGCCGTCTTTCTTGCGGATCGCTGAATTGGCAACGATCGTGGCCCCTTCCGGCAGGCGGGCCGAGAAGCCGATGGCATAGCCGTCCGCGAGGTCCGAATTCACTTCGACCTCATCGGCAAACTGCTGGGAGCCGTCAGTATCGACGATGACGACATTGCCGGTGGCGCGGACGCGGTCCGTGGTCCTGTTGTAGATGATGCGGTCGGCGCGCAGCACGCGACCCTCGTACAGCGCCTCGACATTGCCCTCGGCAACGACGCTGTTCTCTTCACGGATTTCATAGATATAATCGGCTTCGAGAACGACGTGTTCGGTCGGTGCGGCGGCGGGTGCGGCCACTTCCGAGGTTTCCTGTGCGTGCGCCGAAAAGGCCCCGGATGACACCAGACCCAATGCCGCGGCGTAGAGAAGCCAATTCGCCAAGTCCGGATTACCTCAGTCACGTCTGCGCATTTGAATGGGCATTACATGCCTGCGCCGGATTGTTGATCAGACAGGAGGCTTAGAGGTGATGGCGAAGGCCGTCCAGCCATAGGCGACTTATGGCAGCATTTTCCTGCAGGACGCGGTGCTTTCGGAACACAGCCTCCAGCCCTCAGACGGCTCGGGCCGCCAGCCCGCCGGGTAGCGTCAGGGCGAGTCCCGAAAGCTCCAGTTCGACGAGAACAGCTGCACATCGCGCGGCGCCCAGGCCGCAGGCGCGGGCGATTTCGTCAATCGGCATGGGGTGGGGCGAGAGGGCCTCAAGAACTTGCTCGAGTTGGCCTTCCGGAAGGGAGTCGCCGGGCATTTCTGCGTCGTACGGTCCGTTCTCCGGATCGAAAACATGGCCAAATCGCAGGGAGGACAGGATTTCAAGCACATCATCGGCATGTCGGACGAGTGAGGCGCCTTGATAAATAAGGGCATTTGTTCCCGATGCCCGGGGATCGAGGGGAGAGCCCGGCACGGCCATCACTTCGCGCCCCTGCTCACCAGCCATCCGGGCGGAAATGAGCGATCCGGACCGTTCTGCGGCCTCTACGACGACCACGCCACGGGACATTCCGGTGATGATGCGGTTGCGGCGGGGGAAATCCTGGGCCTTTGCGCGGTAGCCAAACGGGCTTTCGGAAACGATCAGCCCCTCAGCGGCAATCTCGGCATAAAGGCGCTCATGTTGGGGCGGGTAGACGTGGTCGACGCCGCCACCGAGCACGGCGATGGTGCCCGTGCGCAATGTGGCCGCATGGGCCTCGCCGTCTATGCCGAGCGCGAGGCCGGACACGACAGTGAATCCCGCCGCGCCGAGGCCTGCCGAGATGTCCCGGGCGAGCTTGCGACCGGCCGCTGACGCATTGCGGGCGCCAACGATCGCAACTGTGGGCTGGGCCGCTAGGTCTGCGCGGCCGAGCAGCGTCAGCGTGGGTGGGGGCGGCGCCAGCGTGCGCAGCAGGGGCGGGAAATCCGCCTCGCAACTTGCCACGATGCGGGCGCCATATTTGAGCGCTGCGGCGATCTCGTCCTCAACCGCGTCAACGGATGGCGCGATGATGGGACGGCCACGGCCTGCGCGCCGTGCGATCTCCGGCAGGGCATCAAGCGCGGCGCCCGGCGTGCCGAAGCGTTTGACCAGCTGGGCGAAGGTGACCGGACCGACATTCTGCGTGCGGGCGAGGCGGACCCAATCACGACGCTCAGTGTCGGACAGGGGCCGCGCCGGACTCATGCTTCAGGTTTGGCCTTGGACGTGCCGGACTTGGGTTCGGTGCCTTTGAGCAGGCGGGATATGTTCGCCCGGTGTGTCCAGAACACGAAGAGAGACAGCAGTGTCAGGCCGACCAGCACGACTGGATTGTGTTCGCCCAGCAGGTAGGCGCCGGGCGGGACGAAGACGGCCGCTGTAAGGGCGGCAAGCGAAGAGATGCGGGTAACGCCGAATACAAGGAACCATACCGGCGCGGCGACGAGAAAGCCTGGCAGTGTCGTGAACAGCAGCAGGCCCGCATAGGTGGCAACGCCCTTGCCGCCCTTGAAGCCCAGCCAGACAGGGTAGCAATGGCCGATAAAGGCCATGGCGCCGGCAACGAAGCCGACCTCCCGGCCGAAGAAATATGCGAAGGCAAACGCCACGAGGCCAGCCTTGAGGCTGTCGAGCAGGAGCGTCGCGAGGGCAAGATCCTTGCGGCCGGTGCGCAATACGTTGGTGGCGCCGATACTCTTGGAGCCAATGGCCCGGATGTCACCCAGGCCGGCCGCCCTGGTGAGAATCAGGCCGAAGGGAATCGAGCCCGCGAGATAACCGCAGGCAGCCGCCGCGCCATATCCCATCCATGCCTGCATGCCGTTCTCTCCTGACGCATCCTGACAGACGGTCTACGAACCCTGCCAGCCTGCGGCAAGGGTTTCGCATCAATCGCCCAGCAAAGCGGCGCGGATCGGTTCGATCCAGGCTTCCTTCTCGGGATCGTAGGCCCGGAAATTGGATGAGAATGACCAATGGCACCAGCCGAACTCATTCGACTCAGCCAGTTCGCGGACCGTGCGGGTCCACCGCGCGCGGTCTTCCATGGGCGCTGCATCATAGACCCCGAATTCGCCGAGGAGGAGCGGCTGGTTGTGCAAGTCGCGAAAGGCGGCTGCGCGCTCGAAGTCCGCTTTGGCCTGGTCCATATCGGCCTTCGTGCCCCAGTGGGTTCCGGCGGGCGGCGTGGGCTTGTAGAAGTCTGCGCCCTGATGAGTGAAACTGAACGGGTCGTAATAGTGCCAGGAGAGAATGACACGCGAATCGGCTGGAGGCGCGCTTTCGAGCAGGCCGGTGAGTGACCCCCATTCCGCTGTTGCAAGTATGATCCAGCGATGCGGCTGGGACTGCCTGATCTGGCGGACGATGCGCTTGTTCAGGGAATCGGTCCGTTTGGCCGTCATGTTCGTGTTCGGCTCGTTGAGCACTTCGAAGATCAGCGTGTCAGGATAGGTCTCGTAATGTTTTGCGAGCTGTTTCCAGATGCTTTCGAGGCGCCGCTCGTGCTTCTGCGGATCCATGTTCAGGTCGTAATAGTGATGGACGTCGAGGATGACTTTCAGGTCCTGCGACAGGGCGTAGTCGATGATCGCGTCAGTGCGGTCCAGGAGGTGGTCTTCAATCTGATAGCGGCCCCATGTGCCAGCATGGGCAGACCATTGGACGGGCAGCCGGATCGTGTCGAAGCCTGCCGCCTTTATCCGGTCGATATCTTCCGTGCGGATCGTGTAGCCCCATTCGCCCTCGTTCGGAGCTTCCAGCGCGCCACCCATATTGATGCAGCGTTGCACAGGAGAGGACGGACGCCGCAGGCTGGCAGTCTCGCTGCACGCCGACAAAACGGTTGATGCCAGCATGAGAGAGGCGATCACTGATGCGCGCTTCATTACACGTTGTACATTATTCATGAAATGCATCTGACAGGATGCGGAAATGCGGTCAATCAGAAGTGGCCGCCGCATCCCTTCCCACATCCTGACGCCGTATTTCGAGGCATCAGCTCGCTGGCGCGTATTCGAATACGGTTTCACCGCCGACGAGCGTGCGCATCACGCGGCCCTGCAGGCGTCGGCCATCGAAGGGCGAGTTTGTCGAGCGTGACCGCAGGTCTTCGCGTACGCACAGCCACGGCTTGCCCGGATCGAACAGGATCAGGTCGGCGGGTGCGCCATTCTTGAGGCGGCCCTGCGGCAGGCCGAGCAAGTCGGCCGGGCGGCAGGTGACCGGCGCGAGGGCATCAAGCAGTGGCAGGTCCGCGTCATTGACGAGGCTCATGAGCGCCGACAGCGTGGTTTCGAGGCCAGCCGCGCCAAAGGCCGCTTCGCCGAAGGGCAGGCGCTTCTCTTCCGGCGGCTGCGGATCATGCGCGGAGACGACCGCGTCGATCTCGCCACGCTTCAGGGCGGCGATCAGGCCCTGACGGGTCTCCTCATCACGGAAGGGCGGGTTGACCTTGCAATAGGTGAGATAGTCGCCGACGTCGCGCTCGTTGAAGAACAGCGTATGCGCGGCGATGGTGGCGTGGATCTTTGCGCCACGGCCGCGTGCGGCGGCGATGATCTGCAATGTGCGTTCGGTGGAGACCTGGTCGACCACGAGGCGGCAACCCGTGGTTTCGGCGAGCATGATATCGCGTGCCGCGCCGATCCATTCGGCTTCGGGCGGAATGCCGGAAAGGCCGATACGTGCCGCCAGCGCGCCAGCATTCATGACGCCGGAACCGGACAGAGCCCGCTCGTCCGGCCGCGACATGACAAGCGCATTCCGGCTGGCGGCATAGGTCATCACGCGCTTCATGATCGAGGCGTTGGCGATGGGCATATCGCCATTGGTGAAGATGATCGCCTCGGCGTCCGCCATCAGACCGATCTCGGCCATCTGCTCGCCCTTGAGGCCCACCGTCAGCGCGCCGGAAGGATAGATGCGGGCCTTGGCGGTCTTGCGGGCCTGTTCGATGATGAAGCGCACGAGGGCGACATCGTCCACAACAGGCCGCGTGTCGGGCATGACGACGAAGCTGGTGACGCCGCCCGCGACGGCTGAGCGGGAAGCCGTTGCCAGCGTCTCCTTCTGCTCGTCGCCGGGTTCGCCGGTCTTGACGCGCAGGTCGATCAGGCCCGGTGCGAGGCAGAGGCCGCCGGCGTCGAGGCTTTCCTTTGCATCCGCATGGGGGCCGGACTGGCCCTTGGCGATATCCTTGATCTTGCCCTTGTCGATGAAGATCGCGCCGGGTTCGTCCATGCCTGTGGCGGGGTCGAGCAGGCGGGCATTGTGGATCGAGAGGCTCATTGGCGGCTCCCCGCGAGAAGGTCGAGCACGGCCTCGCGCACGGCGACGCCCATTTCGACCTGTTCTGTGATGACGGAGCGCGGTCCGTCGGCAATCGCGCTTTCGATCTCGATGCCGCGGTTCATCGGGCCGGGGTGCATGACCGTCGCATCCGGCAGGGCCAGAGCGAGACGTTCCTGCGTCAGGCCGAAATAACGGAAATATTCGCGGCGGCTCGGCAGGAAGGCGCCGTCCATTCGCTCCATCTGCAGGCGCAGCATCATCACCACGTCGGCGCCCTTGAGGGCGGCATCAAAGTCTGTTGTCGCGCTGGCGGCGCCCCACGTGTCCGTGCCGGGTGGCAGCAGGGTCTTGGGGCCGCAGAGGTGCACTTCGGCGCCGAGCAGGTGGAGCGCCATCGTGGTGGAGCGGGCGACGCGGCTGTGGGCGATGTCACCGCAAATGACCACTTTGAGGCCTTCGACGCGGCCCTTGTTGCGGCGGATCGTCAGAACGTCGAGCAGGCCCTGGGTGGGGTGTTCGTGGGTGCCGTCGCCAGCATTGATGACCGCGCAGTCGACCTTGCGGGAGAGCAGCTTGGCACCGCCCGAGGCCGAGTGGCGGATAACAAGAACATCTGGCTTCATGGCGTTTAGCGTCATGGCCGTGTCGATCAGGGTCTCGCCCTTCTTCACGCTGGAATTGGCGACCGGCATGTTGATGACATCGGCGCCGAGGCGTTTCGCAGCGATCTCGAAACTGCTCATCGTGCGGGTGGAATTCTCGAAGAAGAGATTGACAACCGTGCGCCCTGTCAGGACCGGATCGGCGCGCTGGCCTGCGCGCGTGGCATCCGCATAGCGGTCGGCGAGGTCCAGAATGTGGGTGATATCCAGAGGGTGAAGGCCTTCGATTCCCAGCAAGTGCGCGTGATCGAAGCTGTAAGTGTATCCCGCCATCGGCATGGAAGCCCTTTCGATTTGGGGCGGTTTAGGCGCGATTCCGGTCGGCGGCAAGCCTCAGGCGAGGCCGAAATGTATCGCGGTGAACCAGATCAGCGGCAGCGTGATCATGGCGAGCACGGTTTCCACGGCGATCAGGTTGGCCGAGAGCGGGCCGTCGCCGCCGAGCTGGCGGGCCAGGATATAGCCATTCGTAGCGGTCGGAACGCTGGCGCAGATGAGCATGATGGCGAGCGGCGTACCGCTGAGGCCAATGGCGAGGCCTGCTGCGAGCGCTGCAGCGGGAAGGCCAAGCAGGCGCACGAGGGCCCATGTGAAGGTGCGCACACCGGCCCGGCGCAGGGCTGCAAAGTCGACCCCGGCGCCGGCGCTGAGCAGGCCGAGCGCGATCGTGCCCTGACCGAGTATGCGGAGCGTGTCGTCGAGTACTTTCGGGCTCTGGAAATGGGTTGCCGCGACAATGCCGCCGATGACGCAGGCGATGATCAGCGGGTTGGTCATCAGGGCGCGGAACGGGCGGGGCTTGGTGCCGGGCGCGTGTTCGGCGTTGAGAATAAGGCCATAGACCGAGAGCACATTGGCGGTGGGGATCATCGCGGCGGCGGCGATGGTGACGAGGGCGAGGCCTTCGTCACCGAACAGGATGGATCCGAGCGAGAGTGCGACGAACGTGTTCCAGCGGACATTGGACTGGATGATCGAGCCGACAGCCGGGCGCTCCATGCCGGGCCACAGGCGGGCGCCGAAGCCGATGGCGGCCAGCACGAGCTGGGCGATGATCAGCGCAGCAGCGAGCTTCCACGGCGCGGTGTCGAAAGGGGCATTGCCGAGCGAGCGGATGATCAGCGCGGGGAAGAGCAGGATATAGGAAATCCGCTCGATGGCGCGCCAGCCTTCGGGGGTGATCCAGTTCTTCGCCGCGATCAGGCGTCCGATGGCGACGATGATGATCACAGGCAGGAGCGCGAAGATGAAGGATGTCATGGGCGGCGCTCCAGAAGGTCCAGGGTTGATTTGAGGATGATGGCGGCGGCTTGCGCGTCGATGCGATCGTCGCGGCGTTTGCGGGAGACCTCTGCCTCCCACATGGCGCTTTCGGCTTCGGCGCTGGAGAGGCGTTCGTCCTGGAAGAAGATCGGCACGTCGCGCTTCTGCAGGATGTTCCAGGCAAGTGCGCGGGTGGACTGGGCGCGGCGGCCCTCGCTGCCATCCATGTTAAGTGGCAGGCCAATGACGAGGGCCACGGCCTTGCGGTCGTCGTAAATCTCGAAGAGGCGGGTGATCATCGGCCCCAGCGCCTTGCCGCGATGGATGGTCTCGACCGGGCTCGCGAGCATGCGAATGCCGTCGGTGGCGGCGACGCCCATCGTCTTCGTGCCGGGATCAATGCCGAGGAGGACGCCGGTGCGCGGCAGGGAATCGAGATCTGTAACGGCCATTGGCCGCTCACATAGCGCCTTGAAGCCTTGTTGCCTATCGCGTATTCGGGCGGGAACGAAGCCAACCTACCGGAGCCCATAAAATGAGCGTTACCAAGGAAGACGTCCGCAAGGTTGCCCGCCTGTCGCGCATTGCCGTGCCCGAAGAGCGCCTCGAAGAGATGGCCGGCGAGTTGAACGGCATCCTCGGCTGGATCGACCAGCTGAATGAAGTCGACGTTGAAGGTGTTGAGCCCATGACGTCTGTTGTCGCGACCAAGCTGCCGATGCGCGAAGACGTGGTGACGGACGGCAATATCCAGGATCAGGTTCTGGCCAATGCCCCGAGCAGTCAGGACGGGTTTTTCGTTGTGCCGAAGGCTGTCGAGTAGGACTGCCCCGCCGCTGCGCTGCGAAACATAAGTCGGCGCCTGCCTTATTTAAGCACCAGATCACCCCCACCTGTGAGGCTGGACCCGTTTGGGGTCCAAACACAGGAACACGGTCATGGCCAAAGGTCAGAAGAAAACGAACAAGGAAGTCCGCAAACCCAAGGCGGAGAAGGTGAAGACCAACGCGTCGAACCCGTCAGTGAAGCCGGGCGCCATCAAGGGGCTTGAGCACCTCAAGCGCTAAACCCCTCAATTTTGTCACGTGCATTGCGCCGCGAGTCCTGATGAGGATTGGCGGCGCAAACGTAACGCAAGGGATGAACGGACATGATGCTCCGAACGCTATTGGCCTCCGCAGGGATTGCCGCACTGGTCGCCTGCAATCCGGCATCGAAAGACACACCGGCTGAGCCTGTGGCTGAGCCCGTTGCCGCCGAGCCGGCCCCCGCAGTACAGGTGGACGAAGAGCCGAACCTGCTGGCGATGATGCAGGGCACATGGCAGTCGCTGGAGGATCCGATGAACGTGTTCACGATCAGCGGCGATCAGATGAGCAGCGTCTACAATGACGAGCCGCTTGGCAACGAGACGATCACGGTCGTGACGGATTGCACGGCGATGACGCCGGAAGTGGACGGCATGTCGTTCACGCTGAAATCCGACGGTGACGACGAACCGCGCTGTTTCGACATCATCGATGCAGGCGCTGAACGGCTCGACTATAGCTACAGTGCGCGTGGCGACACGCTCGCCCACAAGCGCATGACGCCCTGAGCCTTACGCGACGTCGTCGCTTGTTCAGGCCGGTACAGGGCCCGCATAGTCTCCCAAAATAACAAGGGAGGCCGCCATGACGGTAATGACCATCGAGATGAAGGACCATGTCGCGTTGCTGACGCTCCGGCGTCCGCAGGTGATGAATGCGCTGAACTATGAGCTCTACATGGCGCTGGAAGACGCCGTGCGCGACAGCGAGGCGCGGGTGATCGTGATCACGGGCGAGGGGCGCGGCTTCTGCACCGGCGACGATGTGAAAGAGATCCTCAGCCAGAAGGCGAAAGGCCCGGCCGAGATGAAGGCGCGTGGGCGCCGCACGGGCGGGCTGACTCCGGCGGCGGACGCCTTGCTCTATACGGACATTCCGATAATCGCGGCCGTCAATGGCTTTGCGCTCGGCTGGGGCATGGAACTGGCCCTGATGGCGGATATCCGCGTGGCATCCGAGACGGCGAAGTTCGGTGAGCTGTTCGTCCAGCGCGGGCTCTGCTGCGATGCGCCGGGCCTTGGGCGGCTGGCGCAGGTAGTGGGGCGCGAGCGGGCGGCGGAAATGCTGTTCACGGGCGATATCATTGATGCGCAGACGGCCAAGGAGATCGGTCTTGTTTCGCGGGTCGTCGCGCCGGATGACCTTCTGCCAACGGCCATGGGCATAGCGGCGAAGATCGCCGCCAATCCGCCGCGCGCTGTGCAGTCGATCAAGGCGGGCCTACGCCGCACGCTGGACCCGGACTGGCGCGACGTCGGCAACTGGGCGATCAAGGAAATCCGGTCCCTGATGGAGACCGAGGACGCCGCCGAGAGCGCCGCTGCCTTCCTCGAGAAGCGAAAGCCTGTTTTTACGGGCAGATAGGGTTGGCCCATTTCGTGCCGACATAGATTATTCGTATTCCGGGGCTGATATCGCCAAATGGGATGAAAATAGTCGGCTGCGTCCCTTAGGCTTTCAGATGCAGGCCCCTTTGGGCAATGTGTGATGTGTGGATGTTGCGCCTTATGATGGCGTCTGGAGGTTAAATGTTTGGTCAGAACGTGTGCGCTGTCATCGGCAGAGCCTTACTGGCGGCGACGATTGCGGGAATGGTTTCGGGCTGCGTCACCACGGACGACTCTCCGGTCAAGGCAACCGATCTCGCCATCACGCTGAAGCCGCATGCAGATCCGGATCACGGCAAGACGATTGATACGGTCGCTGTGACCTTGCGCTTCTCGGCGCTGGAAACCGGGGACATGAAGCAACCGGTGCTGCTGATGCCGCTCGTCGTGAGCAATGTGGACAGCGTTGCCACGACGCTGACCGACATGGAGGCAAGCGATGCGAAGGGCGCCCTGACGCTCCGCGTCAGTGACATCAACGCCCCTCTTGAGGCGGCCGGTGATGCCGAGAGCGGCGGTCCCTCCCGGGCGTGGCTGGCTGATCGGCCCATTGTGGGGCCCTTGACTGTCAGTTTCACCGTTCCTGCGGAAGCCACTTTGCCACCGCGTGGACCGGCTCCGCCGTTTTCCTTCAGTGCAGACGGCGGCGGCGTTTCCGCATCCGGGCATGTGTTCCTTCCGTTGCCGCCTGGCGATGCCACATATCGCGCGAGCTTTGACTGGGATCTTACGGCGCTGCCGGCCGGCGCGCGCGGTGTGACGAGCTTTGGTGAAGGGCATGTGACTGCGCCTGAGCCGCTGACATCCTCCGAACTTCGTATGACCTTCTATATGGCTGGCCAGATTGGCGTATATCCAACCATTGTGCCGGCAACAGGTTTCTTCGGGGCATGGCAGGGGGAGCCTGCCTTTGATGCCGCTAACCTGCTGGCATGGACGAGCAATCTGTACGGCAATTATTCAAAGTTCTTTGGTCAGGAAACGCCTCCGCCTTATGGTGTCTTCTTGCGCTACAACCCGATCAATGCGGGCGGGGGCGTCGGGCTCTATCATTCCTTCGTGACAACCTTTGGTGCGGGCGATGGGGCGGATGTCGACAAGATCCGCATCACGCTTGCGCATGAGATGTTCCACACATTCCAGCCCTATATCGAGTCACCGCCCGGGCTTGAGTCATCATGGTTTGGCGAAGGGCTTGCGGTTCTCTATGCGCGTCGCCTGGCCCTGCGGTTTGACGGCATCACGCCGGATGGGTTCCTCGATGATCTGAATAGTGGGGCAGGACGTTATTATACGAGCCTCATGGCGACCGAGCCGAACAGCGAAGTGCCCAAGCGCTTCTGGTCTGATACGCGCATCCGCACGCTGCCTTATGATCGCGGCATGCTGTATTTCGCGACCGTGGACGATGCGGTCCGCAAGGCCTCAAACGGTGCTCGCTCGCTGGACGACCTGATGCTGGCCATGCTCGCGCTTGAAAAGCGTGGCAAGGTCACGACGAACACCGATTGGGAAGCGCTGCTGTCAGATGAGCTTGGCCCGGATGCGGTCACGGCGTTTCATGGCTTCCTGGATGGGGGCATGCCAATCCCGGCTTCGGATGCTTTCGGCCCGTGCTTTGAACGGACGACCAAGCCTTTGCGCCGGTATGAACTTGGCTTTGACACCGCGGTATTGGCAGAGCCCAAACGTATTGTTAGGGGGCTCGTCGCTGGATCTGCTGCGGAGCAGGCGGGTCTGCAGAATGGCGACGAGATTGTTGTTCCGGTTCCGCAGGATGGCATTCAGGGCAATCAGACAGAAATGCTGAAACTGAAAATCCGCCGCGATGGCGAGATCAGCGATATCACCTATCTGCCTCGCGGTGAGACGGTGGAGGCCTATCAATGGCAGCGCAGGGACGGTACGGAGGATATGGACTGCGCTCTCTAGGCCGTTGATGGATGCCTTGTGGGTGTTCTGATCCCGATTAGGTCTCTGACCCGTCATTATCTTTCCGATCGGTGAAATTTCATCGATCAGGTTCAGCATGTTTCAAAAGCAATGTGTCAGGTTGGGACGATCCCGATTTGCCACGGGGCTGGAGAAGACATGTCTGCCGTTTTGCCAATCAGTGCCGTTCCGCATAAGGAGCAGCCGGTCCCGAGATTCTATAACCGCGAAGCAGCCGCCTTCCAGACACAAATGGACGCCTATGTGCCGCGCCGTATTGAAGGCCTCATGGAGGCTGCGGCTCGCGACCATGGGCGTGAGCCTTTCCTTTCCACCGCCCTGCCGAACGGTGCCAGCGCAACGCTGAACTTTGCCGATGTCGAGACGCATTCGGCGAACCTTGCGCGCTACCTGCGCGACGAGCTGCGCCTTTCGAAGGGCGACGTTGTGGCGATCCAGTCGCCAAACTGCATATCCTACGTTGTGGCCATGTTGGGCGTTCTGCGCGCAGGCCTCGTACTGACCAATGTGAACCCGCTGTACACCGCGCATGAGACACGCCGTCAGCTGCGTGACGCGAAAGCCTGCGTGCTGATCACGTCGAGCCTGTTTCCCGAGATGACGGAAGAGGCGCTGACCGGCACAGGCATTCATACCGTCGTGTCGCTGTCGCTGACGGACTTTTTCTCGCCAGTCAAAAAGGCCGTGATGGATTTCGTGCTGCAGCACGTGAAGAAAATGGGTCGGCCTTTGATTGTGGATCATGTGCCCATGGCTGAAGCGCTGAAGCTGGGCGCTGCGCACACAACGCCGATTTCTGACTATGCGGACGACCGCGAGGCCGAAGAGGACGCGATCTATCAGTATTCCGGCGGCACAACCGGCATCTCCAAAGGCGTGCGTCTCACCGAAGCGGGCCTCGTTACCAATGTCGACCAGTTCGCGAGCCTCTCGCCGCACATGATCGACAAGCCGGGCCAGATCATGATGCTGGTCCTGCCGGTCTACCATGTGTTCGGCCTGTTCGCGTCTGTGATCGCGCTGCGCAATGCGGCCCACCTTGTGCTGGTACCGAGCCCCAAGCCGCTGTCGAACCTGAAGGCAGCGTTCCGGAAATTCCGGCCTGATGTGTTCCCGGGTGTCAGCACGCTGTTCGCAAAGCTGATGGAAGAGAAATGGTTCTATGAGAACCCGCCCAAGCTGACCCTGACGATTTCCGGCGCCATGGCGCTGAGCCCGCAAGTGCGCAAGGAATGGACGGGTCTGACTGGCTCCAGCGTGATCGAAGGCTATGGCATGACCGAGGCGACGACGCTGATCAGCGTGAATCCGCCTGACGCACGTACCAAGGTTGGCTCAGCCGGCCTGCCGCTGCCCGGCACGGGCGTGGCGATCCTGCGCGAGGATGGCGGCTTTGCCAAAGCGGGTGAAGTTGGCGAGATCGCTGTGGCGGGTCCGCAGGTCATGGCGGGCTATCTCGGTCGGCCAGAGACAACGGCCGCAGCCTATCAGTCTGGCATGCTGAAAACCGGTGATGTCGGCTATCTCGATGACGAGGGCTATCTCTTCATTGTGGATCGCAGCAAGGACATGTTGCTGGTCGGCGGGTTCAACGTGTTCCCGAGTGAAGTTGACGCGGTACTTGCCGAGCACAAAGGCATTGTCGAAGCGGCTGTGGCTGGCGTGACGGATGGTGACATGGGCGACGTGATGCACGCCTTCGTGGTGCGCCGTCACCCGGAGCTGACGGAGAAGGACGTGCTGGCACACTGCGCGCGGCAACTGACGGCCTATAAGCGGCCCCGCAAGGTGCACTTCGTTGACGAATTGCCGAAGTCGCCGATCGGCAAGGTCCTGCGCCGCGAACTGCGCGCGCTGGTAAATGCCAGCGATGCCTAAGCCTCAGATGATTTCTTCGGCGAATTCCTCGTAATCGATGAGGATTTCGTCGCCGGGCTGAAGGGCTTGGCGGGCTGAGAGGGTGACAGTCTGCGCCTCGCCATCCACCACGAAGTCGGCATTCGCTTCGGGGCTGTGATTGCACATCGAGATTTCACCGAACGCGACGGCGGCGCGCATCGTGCCGTCGTCGGTTTCGTCCACATAGAACACATAGTGATGAAGCAGCGTGGAGCGCAATTTGGCTGTATCTTCGTGTGACAGGACAAGGAGCGGGTAAACCGCGATTGTCTGGCCGCTTGAAATGGGCGCGACCGCGAACAGGCCGCGGCCATGGAAGGGGGAAGTCTTTACCTCGACGAACGAGGCCTGTGCTTTTTGGGACATGGCCCCTGTCTAGCACAGGCCAGATGCGGCGCTATTCAGAATCTGCGGGCGCCTTGGCTTTTGAATCCCATTTGTACATCGCCTTGATTGTGCAGCGCTGGACGCCAAAGCCGGTGTCGCTGTGCCCCGAGATGGAATCGGACGTGATGATATGATCGCCCTTGCCGAGGCAGCCGGTGGTGGAATCCACGGCCAGGCGCTGGGCTTGATCCAGGTTGAAGCAGCCGCCGAAGGTTTCGATGAGATAGTCATCATTTCCCTTGGACAGGACGACCGTGTCATCGGTGGCGTCATGGAAACCGTCTATGGTTGACGCGAAGCAGACCTTGTTGACCTCTTCCCCGAGCCGCGCATCGCCCGCGAACTGGGCAACGCCCTTGGCCTTGGGTTGCGTGGGAGCGTGGCTGGTGCAGGCGGCCAGGAGGGCCGTTGAGAGAGCGAGTGCAATGAAGCGCATAACCTTGTCCTTTATCGGGTGTGCTGCCCGTCAAAAATGCGGGGAATCCGGGCAAATGTTCCGAAATTCATTGATGCGCCGGGCCTATGGAACTGACAAGCGCGGTCACGGAGACTTGAACTTTCCCCCCAAGCCGTCATAGCAGGCGGGCAGATTTCTTCGCGGGATTATACATGACCGATTTGACCAAACTCACCCTCGCAGCAGCGCTTGATGGCCTGAAGGCCAAGCAGTTTTCGTCGCGCGAGATCACGCAGGACTTCGTGACCGCCATTGAGGGCGCCCGGGTGCTGAACGCCTATGTCGTGGAAACGCCGGAGAAGGCGCTGGCCATGGCGGATGCGTCGGATGCGAAACTGGCCAAGGGCGAGGGCGGCAAGCTGGAAGGCGCGCCGCTCGGTATCAAGGACCTCTATTGCACCAAGGGTGTGCGCACGACGGCCTGCAGCGGCATTCTGGGTGAGTTCACGCCGACCTATGAATCCACCGTCACGCAAAACCTGTGGGACGAAGGCGCCGTCATGCTGGGCAAGCTCAACATGGATGAATTTGCCATGGGCTCGTCGAACGAGACCTCGCATTTTGGCAACGTAATCAACCCGTGGCGCCGGGCCAGCGACAATCAGGGCTTGACGCCCGGCGGCTCGTCGGGCGGCTCCGCAGCGTCTGTTGCTGCCGATCTCTGCCTCGCGGCGACCGCATCCGACACAGGCGGCTCGATCCGCCAGCCAGCAGCTTTCACGGGCACCGTCGGCATCAAGCCGACCTATGGCCGGGCAAGCCGTTACGGCATGGTGGCGTTCGCTTCCTCGCTCGATCAGGCCGGGCCAATTGCCAAGACCGTCGAAGACAGCGCGATCCTGCTGGAAGTCATGTGCAGCCACGACGCGAAGGATTCCACGTCGCTGGACATCCCGACGCCGGACTGGCGCAGCGATGTCTCCAAAGGCGTGAAGGGCATGCGGATCGGCATTCCGAAGGAATACCGGATCGACGGCCTGTCGGACGAAATGAATGCGCTGTGGGATCAGGGCATTGCCTGGCTGAAAGAGGCTGGCGCCGAGATTGTCGAGATCAGCCTGCCGCACACGAAATACGCGCTGCCAGCCTATTACATCGTGGCACCGGCCGAGGCTTCGTCGAACCTCGCGCGCTATGACGGCATGCGCTATGGCGCGCGCGTCGAGGGCAACAACCTGACGCAGACCTATGAAGGCACGCGCGCCGGTGGCTTTGGCGCGGAAGTGCAGCGCCGCCTGCTGATCGGCACCTATGTGCTCTCCAGCGGCTATTACGACGCCTATTACCTGCGCGCGCAAAAGGTGCGGACCAAGATCCTCAACGATTTTGTTTCTGCCTTCGAAGGCTGCGACGCGGTGCTGACGCCGACCTGCCCGAGCCCGGCTTTTGCCTTTGGCGAGAAGAGCGGCGACCCGGTGGAAATGTATCTCAACGACGTGTTCACGGTGACGGCAAACCTTGCCGGCCTGCCGGGCATTTCAGTGCCGACCGGCATGTCGAAGAGCGGCCTGCCGCTCGGCCTGCAAGTGATCGGCAAGGCGCTGGACGAGGCAGCCTGCTTCCGCGTCGGCGGCGAACTGGAACGTGCAGCCGGATTCGTCGCGAAGCCGGACAAGTGGTGGTGATGACAATGAAGGTTATCCAAATGAAGACGATTGCTTGCATGTTTACCGGCATGGGACTCGCGGCCCTGCTCGCCGCCTGTGCGCCAGCAGAAGCGCCTGCTCCGGCCGCCGAGCCAGCAACGGAAGTTGCAGCGCCGGTTGAGGCAGAGATGCCAGCGGAGCCGGAAGCCCCCGCCTATGCCATGCCTGCTGGCGGGCCCGGCATCATCTTCACGGTCACGCCGTGCTATGGCACGTGCCCGGCTTATTCGGTCAACCTGTTCGACGACGGCGTCCTGCTGTTCCGGCGCAGCCACCGCGACACGCCGGATGTGGACGTGCTCGTCAAGGAAGACACGTTCGATACATCGGAAGGCTTCCAGGAACTGGTCGACCAGCTGCAGTCGCAGGGCCTGTCCGAGCTGAACGGTAATTATACGAACACGATGACAGACGGCCGCTGCCGCACCGATGCCCCTTCCAAAATCATCGAAGTGCGCACGGCGGAATTCACCAAGCGCGTCGAGTACTACACGGGCTGTTCGGAATTTGCTGACGAGACCAAACTGCAAGGCCTGTTCAGCGTGGTCGAAGAGGCTGTCGGCGCTGAAGCCCTGCTGGCACAGTCAGAATCACCTGCAGCGCCTGAATAAGGCGATCACACTTGCTTCACAATTGCTGCAGGTTTCGTGGCAAATCCGTTTCGGAATGCTAGGTTAGACTCATGAAACGTTTTCTCATTCTCTTCGCCATCATGCTCGTTGTTTCGGTCGGCCTGATGTGGGCCATGATGGCACAGAACGGGTATGACCTGTTTGACCCCCGCATGTCCGGCATGATGCTCGTGGCCGTTCTGGTGGCCATGTATGTGTCCTTCCGTATCTCGCGGATCCTCGCCAAACGGGCCGAGCGCGCGCATGATGGCTCGCCGCTTAAAGGCGCGCAGAAGTCCAAATTGTCGGGCATGTTCAATTCCAAAAGCGCGGCCCTGCAGGCGCGCGAGGCCCGCGTGGCCGCCCGTCGCAAGCAGCTGATCGCCGAGGGCAAGCTGGAAGAAGAGGCGCCGCCGGAGCCTGAAGTGGCGCCTGTGCCAGCAGGTGAAGTGCCGACGCGCGTGCCGCAGTCTGCCTCTGTAGCCGACAAGATGGCCGCCCGCCGCGAGCGCTACCGCCGCGCGAAGGAAGAAGGCAAGATCTAGCTGGCGGTCGCGGCCTGAAGCCGGGGCGGCGCCTGATGGGCGCTCGCAACTGCTTCGACCCTCACTTTCGTGCCGCCGCCGGGGCCGTCACCCTCATCGTCCGCGCGTGACCTGTCGGTGATGCGCGAGAGATAGATTCCGACACCGACAAGGCCGCCGATGGGGCCGAATTGCAGCATCATGGCCGCGATGAACAGGATGGGCATGTCGAGCTTGAGATTGCCGAATGCGGCGATCACCATGAACAGGCCGACCGCGCCGACCAGAAGGCCCACCGAAAAGCCCGCGATCAGGTGCTTCAGGAACCCCCTCACAATCGGCCGTTCGTCGTCCCCGGACCCGTCCAGGATCATCTTGAACAACATGGCGTTCCTCCCGATGCGCTATTGCGCTTGGCCGCATTCTTGACCAGTCCGGCGCAAAAGGGAAGTCAGGGCCTATTGAGCAGCCTTCGCGGCTCGACAGGCCGGGCCGCTTGCCGCTAAAAGAACCCAGATTTTCAATTGGATCAGAAGGCAAGCCATGTCAGCGCGCACACCCTACGTAATCAAAGGCGACACCGGCGACTGGGAAGTCGTCATGGGGCTGGAGATCCACGCGCAGGTGGCCTCGAATGCCAAGCTGTTCTCGGGCGCCTCGACGGAATTCGGCGCCGACCCGAACTGCAACGTCTCGCTGGTCGATGCCGCGATGCCGGGCATGCTGCCGGTGATCAATAAGAAATGTGTTGAGCAGGCCGTTCGCACGGGCCTTGGCCTGAAGGCCGAGATCAATCTCTACAGCCGGTTTGACCGCAAGAACTATTTCTACCCCGACCTGCCGCAGGGCTATCAGATCAGCCAGTTTGCCCACCCCATCGTTGGCGAGGGCGAGATTGATGTGGACGTCGAGCCCGCCCATGGCGGCGAGGCCTACAGCTTCCCGTGCCGTATCGAGCGCCTGCACCTCGAGCAGGATGCCGGCAAGTCGATCCACGATATGGACCCCAACTCGACCTATGTGGACCTGAACCGGTCCGGAGTCGCGCTGATGGAAATCGTGTCGAAGCCCGACGTGCGCTCGCCTTATGAGGCCGCCGCTTACGTGAAGAAGATCCGCGCCATCGTGATCGCGCTCGGCACCTGTGATGGCGACATGGACAAGGGCAATTTGCGCGCCGACGTGAACGTCTCGGTCTGCAAGCCGGGCCAGTACGAGAAATTCCGCGAGACGGGCGATTTCGGCCATCTCGGCACGCGCTGCGAGCTGAAGAACATGAACTCGTTCCGCTTCATCCAGCAGGCCATCGAATACGAAGCACGCCGCCAGATCGAGATCATCGAGGGCGGCGGCACAGTGGACCAGGAAACGCGCCTGTTCGACGCGGTGAAGGGCGAGACGCGGTCCATGCGTTCGAAGGAAGACGCGCACGATTACCGCTACTTCCCGGACCCGGACCTGTTGCCGCTCGAAATCGAGCAGGCCTGGATCGACGAGATCAAGGCAAGCCTGCCGGAACTGCCGGACCAGAAGCGTGCGCGCTTTGAATCCGAATACGGCATTTCGCACTATGATGCGGGCGTGCTGATCGCGGACGCCGACAAGGCCGCCTATTTCGAGACCGTGGCCAAGGGCCGTGATGCGAAACTGGCCGCCAACTGGGTGACGCAGGAACTGTTCGGCTATCTTAACAAGGAAGGCCTCGAGCTGGGCGACAGCCCGGTTTCGGCCGAGGCGCTGGGCGGCCTGATCGCGCTGATCAGCGACGACACGATCAGCGGCAAGATCGCCAAGGACGTGTTCGCGCGCATGATTGCGGGCGAGGGCGAAGCAGCGGCCATTGTCGAGAAACACGGCCTGAAGCAGGTGACCGATACTGGCGCCATCGAGAAGGTCGTCGACGAGATCATCGCGGCCAACCCGGAACAGGTCGAGAAGGTCAAAGAGAAGCCTCAGACGCTCGGCTGGTTCGTCGGCCAGGTGATGAAGGCGTCAGGCGGCAAGGCCAACCCGAAAGCCGTGAACGACATCCTGAAGGCGAAGCTTGGGCTTTAGGCGCGCAAGCCCTAAAGGGACGCGCGTGCATTCATCCCATTGTTGAAAAGCAACCAGGTTGGAAAACGACAACGTGGGTTAGGTCTGGCCGCGATCTTGAAGAATAGAGCATAGCCTCAGCGCCGATCTCCCGGGCCGCGTCAGACCACGCCCAGGTGGGTGAAATTGCGCCGGCGGCGCGCACATCTTGCCAGACCATGGACGCAAGCTTGTTCCCACGCTGATCAACCACGCGATCTGACTTTAGCCATAACGACACGAGTTCCCGTTTCACGCCGTCCTGAATATAGCGGTTGATCGCTACGTGGGTGCCTTCGGCGGTCAGCGACGCGTACGCCGCGATCTGGCCCGAATGATGGAAACGACCTTCCGGCGCCCTTGCTGGTTCGCAAGGTGTTGTAACAAGAGCTTCCGGCAAGAGTCGCCAGACAGGGCCGTCGAAAGAAATCAGTGCAGCCAACGTCCGTCTCCAAGGCTTAGGCGCATCATGTGCCTTATGGCTCGCATGTCTGCAATTGGCGAGTTTTTGCCACTGAACTGCATTGATGCTGACGGCTGTTTCGACGCCAAAAGCAGCGGGCCGATTTTCTAAATCGCCGCCCGAATCTTCACCGCCAGCTTTTCCAGTTCGCCCATATCCGCCATGCCGCCGGCGCCGTGGCGGCCGAGGGGCACGCCCTCATTGCGGGGGATCACGTGGAAGTGGAGGTGATAGACGGTCTGTCCGGCGGGCGCGCCGTTGAACTGGGTGACGACGAGGCCGTCAGGCTTCAGCGCGGCTTCGACGGCCTTGGCCACTTTCTGCACGGCGAGCATGTAGGACCCAAGTTTCTCCGGCGGCATGTCGAGCAGGTTGCGTGCTTCAACATCCTTGGGGATGACCAGCGTGTGGCCTTCGGCTTGCGGGAAAACGTCCATGAAGGCGAGGGCGGTATCGTCCTCGTAGACTTTGACGGCGGGCATCTCGCCGCGCAGGATTTTTGCGAAGATGTTGGTGGAATCGTAGGTGTCGTGAAGGGTCATGAGTCTTTCTTAAAGGGTGTGCGCTCTGTGAGATAGTCCATGTCGGATTCAACTGCGTCGCGTTCGCGGGTGAGATAGTCGGCGACGGCGTTGCGCAGCCCCGGATGGGCGATCCAGTGCGCTGAGCGGGTAAGCACAGGCACGTAGCCGCGCGCCAGCTTGTGGCCGCCTTGCGCGCCAGCTTCGACATATTGCAATCCGCGCGCGATGGCGAAGTCTATGGCCTGATAATAGCAGGTCTCGAAGTGGAGCATCGGGCGCTGGTCGCTGCAGCCCCAGTAGCGGCCATAGAGCGTGTCCGAACCGATCAGGTTCATGGCGCCCGCGATGGGCTCGCCATCCTCCATGGCGAAGACGAAGAGCAGGTCGTCGGCCATGCGCTCGCGCAGCAGGGAGAAGCTCAGCCGTGTGAGATAGGGCGTGCCCCATTTGCGGCTGCCGGTGTCCATATAGAACTGGAAGAAGTGGTCGAGATGGTCCTCGGTGATTGCGTCACCGGTGAGGTGGACGAAGTTGATGCCTTCCTGCGCCTTCGCCCGCTCCTTGCGCAGGTTCTTGCGCTTGGCGGATGAGAGCGCGGCGAGGAAGCCGTCGAAGTTCTCATAGCCGTCATTCTCCCAGCGAAACTGCTGGTCGGTGCGCGACAGGAGGCCGGTATTCTCCAGCACGTCGGCATCGTCATGGTCGACGAAATTGACATGCAGTGAGGAGAGGTCATTCTCCTCGGCGAGCTGGATTGCGCCCGCGAGAAGGGCCGCCTTGAGCTGGGCTTCATCCGGGCCGGGCGGCACGAGGCGGCGGCGCCCGGTGACCGGCGTGAAGGGCACGGCGGCGAGGAGTTTCGGATAGTAGGATCCGCCCGCGCGCTCGAAGGCTTCGGCCCAGCTATGGTCGAACACGAACTCGCCGCGCGAATGCATCTTGGCATAGAGCGGCATGGCGGCGCGCAGATGTCCGTTGTCGCCGCGGATCAAAAGGTGGCGCGGCACCCAGCCCGTGCGCGGCGTTGCGGCGCCGCTGCTCTCCATGGCCTCCAGGAATTCCCATGTCAGGAAAGGGTCGTAGCGCGCGCCCGGCGGATTGGCGACGGCGTTCCACTCGTCGGGCGACACCTCGGCCAAAGCCGGGACGATGGTGATTTTGAGCGCGGTGTCGTCCATGCCCATCAATGTAGGGCGCGCGGCATCATGTGGCCAGCGGCACGGGCAGGTGTTCGAAAATGATGGCGCCATTCAGCACGTGAATGCGGCGGACATCCTCAATCGTGCGTACCGTCCAGACGACAAAGGGCAGTTTGCCGGCGAGCAGGACAGCGGCACGCTCGGCATCGGCGACATTGATCGCGAGATAGCCGACCTTGCGTTCGAGGGCGCGGGCGAGCTTCGCATCGAACTCTGCTTCGCTTGTGCGGCTGATGGGGTGGATCAGCTGGCCGCGCATGATGGCTTCCGGCAGGGCGTCGACAGCGGGCTCCGAAAAGCTCATCGCGGCGGCAGGGCCGATATGGCCGCTGAGCATCTCGCCCACTTTGCGGGCAAAGGCGGCGGGGTCCGTGTTCCCGTCGATCTTCATTTCGGTCAGCAGAGGCAGGTCGGTCGGCCAGATATCAAGCAGGGCGTGGAGCGTGGGCACGGGCTGGTCCGTGCCGGCCAGGCGCACGGCCTGAAGATCATGCGCCGTCATGTCCTCGAACACGGCCTCAACGCCCGTCATGCGCATCAGGGTCGGATCATGGAAGACCATGACCTCGCCATCCTTCGAGGGGCGCACATCATATTCGATGCCGAGACCGGCATTGATGGCATCCTCGAAGGCGGCAAGGGAGTTTTCCGGGTGGCCATCGGCGGACCAGAGACCGCGATGCGCATAGGTGAAGGCTGTCAGGTCAAAGTGCCGGGCCATCGGAAACTATCCTTCGATTTCAAACACACCATCGACTTCCACCGCAACACCCAGCGGCAGGACCGGGCAGGCGACCGCCGAACGGGCATGCTTGCCGGCATCGCCGAAGACTTCGACCATCAGGTCGGAACAGCCATTGATGACCTGCGGGATGTCGGTGAAATCGCCGGCTGCATTGACGAATCCGCCGAGTTTCACAACGCGCTTGATGCGTGACAGGTCGCCAACTGCGGCCTTGCACTGCGCGATCAGGTTGATGCCGCACTGGCGGGCGGCGTGCTGGCCGGCGGAGAGCTCCATGTCCTCGCCAAGGCGGCCCGTGATGCGGCCGGTAGGCGTGGCGCTGACCTGGCCGGAAACGAAGAGCATGTTGCCGGTGATCACGTAGGGCACGTAATTGGCAACGGGCACCATTGGGGCGGGCAGTTCGATGCCGAGGGCGTCGAGGCGGGCTTCTGGGGTGGTCATGTGGGGCGTGCTCCGGTGCGTGAATGACGGTGTGGGCCCTGCATGCCGTAGGTTGCGGAAGGGGGCAAGTCAGCCATCTGACTCGCGCAGTTTCGCAATGCGGGCGGCGCGGCCGGTGACAACGGCATCCGTGCCGAAGCGCGCCCGGGCGGCATCGGACGCGCGCTCGGCTGCTGCGCGCTTGGCAATGCTTGGGTCGAGCAGGTCGACGGTATCGGCACGGTGGCCGTCGAGGCCGGAAATGCCGATGCCGATAAGGCGATAGCGTTCGCGACCATTGGCTTCACGGGCCAGAAGCGGGCGTCCGGCGCGGAAGATTTCCTGAGCGAGTTGCGTGGGTTCCGACAATGAAATGCGCCGGGTAAGCGCGCGGAAGTTCGCGGTCTTCAGTTTCAGTGTCACGACGACGCCGACAACGCCCACGGCCTTGGCGCGGTCGGCTGTTTTTACACACAGCTGCCAGAGCTCGTCTTCGAGGGCGGCGGGATCGGAAATGTCTGTCCGGAACGTGGTCTCGCTGGAGACGGACTTGCGCTCCTCGTCATTGCGCACAGGGCGGTTGTCGAGGCCGTGGGCGCGTTGCTTCAGCCACATGCCCGTCTCGCCATAGCGCTGGATCAGTGGCTTCAGTTCGGTCTGCTGGATGTCCTGGACCGTATCGAAACCGTCGGAGGCAAGTTTCTGGGCGAATTTCGGGCCGACGCCGTGGAGAAAGTCGATGGGCTTCGGGCCCAGCAGTGCTTCTGCCTCTTCCGGCGCGATGACGGCGAAGCCGCGCGGCTTGTCGAGTTCGCTGGCCGTCTTGGCAAGGAACTTGTTGGAAGAGAGCCCGATCGAGACAGTGATGCCGATATCGCGCTCTATCTCAAAGGCCAGGCGCGCCAAGCTGACGGCGGGGGGAGCGTGATGCGTCGTCTCTGTGCCCGAGAGGTCCATATAGGCCTCGTCGATGGAGACCGGCTGGACCAGCGGCGTCAGCGCATCCATCTTTTCGCGCATCATCGTCGCGGCTTCACGGTATTTCCCGAAATTGGAGCTGATTACGACCGCGTCCGGGCAGAGCTTCAGCGCCGTGAACATGGGCATGGCCGAGCGGACACCATAGAGACGCGCAATGTAGCAACAGGTCGAGACGACGCCACGCTGGCCGCCGCCTACGATGACGGGCTTGTCCTTGAGGCTCGGATCGTCGCGCTTCTCGATGGCGGCGAAGAAGGCGTCACAGTCAAGATGCGCAATGCTGAGTTGTGTCAGCGCCGGATGTGCGATGATCCTGCCCCGTCCGCAGCGCGTACAGGCTGAAACGGCACCGTTTTCCAGATGCAGGCAATCACGGCAAAGGGCGTACATGACAAGAATGTTCATGCCATGTTCCGCGACTCGCGGCAATGAGATGTGTACGCTAGTGTAAAGCCAAATTAAGTATTTGGGGTATAGCTAAAATAGATTGAAAAGAATTCGGCCGAATCATTAGTCGTTACGGGGAATTATGGCGGAAAAGCGCACCAGAAAAGTGCTGGTTGTTGAGGACAATGAACTCAACATGCGCCTCTTTTGCGACCTGTTGGACGCCTATGGCTTTGCAACCTATCAATGCCGCGACGGCGCCAAGGCGGTCGAGATAGCCCGGCGCGAACTGCCTGATCTGATCATCATGGACATCCAGCTGCCCGAAGTCTCCGGCCTCGATATCACGCGCTGGTTGAAGGACGACGACAAGGTTGCGCATATCCCTGTCCTGGCGGTCACGGCATTTGCCATGCGCGCCGACGAGCAGCGCGTTCGCGAAGCCGGTTGCGAGGGATACCTGTCCAAGCCGATCCAGATCATGACCTTCATCAAGGCGGTGGAGGCGCTGATGCCCAAGGAGCCTGCATGAGCGCCAGGATCCTTGTCGTCGACGATATTGAAGCCAACCGCCGCCTGCTGCAAGCCAAGCTGGAGGCGCAATATTTCAACGTTCTGCATGCCGAGAACGGCAAGCAGGCGCTGGACCTCGCCCGATCCGAAATGCCGGATATCATCCTGCTCGACGTGATGATGCCGGGCATGGATGGCTATGAAGTGTGCCAGCGGCTGAAAGCAGACCCCCGCACTTCCTTCATACCCGTCGTAATGGTGACCGCACTCAGCGACACCGAAGACCGTATCCGGGGACTCGAAGTCGGCGCGGAAGATTTCCTGACCAAGCCGGTGGATGATTTCGCGCTCATGTCGCGTGTTGGCGCACTGATGCGCTACAATGCCGTTGCGTCCGAGCTGCGCCAGCGCCAGGCCAGTGGCCTAAAGGCCGGCGCGGTTGATGCGATCAGCGAAGACGAGATGAACAGCGCTGCACGCAGTTTCATCATCGACGATAACCCGCGCACGTCTGCGCGTATTGCCACCATGATGCGTGAGGCAGGCCATTCTGCCACGACGCTGCTGGAGGCGGGCGATATGTCCAACCTCTCTCAAATGGGCGTCGACATCTTGATACTGTCGGCCTCATCGAAAGCATTCGATGCGCTGAAACTGTGTGCCCATTTCCGGATGACTGAGGCGACGCGCGCGATCTCGATGCTTCTGGTCTGTGATCAGGCAGATACGTCCAAAGCCGGTCGCGGCCTGCAGATTGGCGCAAATGACGTGATCTTCTCGCCGGTGGACCGGCTGGAGTTGCTGGCGCGTGTGCGCACACAGACACGCCGTTCCCGCTATATCGACATGCTGCGCAAGCGGGTGGACCGCGGGCTCGAACTCTCGGTCATTGACCAGCTCACGGGCCTCTACAACCGCCGTTACATGGTCGACCAGTTGCAGCAGCTGATGCAGCGCTCGGTGATGGGTGGTAAGCCTGTTTCCCTAGTGATGTGCGATATCGACCATTTTAAATCGGTCAACGACACTTATGGCCACGATGCAGGCGATGAAGTGTTGCAGGAAGTGGCGATCCGCCTCAGGGAAAATGTAAGGCCCAGTGATATTGTCTGCCGGCCGGGCGGCGAAGAGTTCATGGTCATCATGCCGAACACGGCGGGAGATCTTGCCTGCGCAGCGGGTGAACGCATCCGCCGCGCCGTTGCCAGCAGGCCTTTCAGTGTCAGCGGCGGACGCCGTGAGATCACTCTGACGATCAGCGCAGGGGTCGCCACGATCAATGGGCCGGACGACACGATGGCAGACCTGATGAAACGCTCCGATACGGCGCTCTACCAAGCCAAATCAGGCGGACGAAACCGCGTTGAAAGCATCGCTGCCTGATTGACTTGCGCCACGACGCGGCGCACCTGCACGTTTTGAGTTTCCAGGGCAGGTTTCAAGGACATGGCAGACCGTTTCGCAGCGTTCCGGCACTCGTCCTACAGCCGGTATTTCACCTCCCGTTTCATGACCGCCTTTGCGGCCCAGATCGTCTCGGTCTCCGTGGCCTGGCAGATTTATGACGAGACCCAGAACCCGGTCTATCTGGGCTGGATCGGGCTGGTCCAGTTCTTGCCGGCCCTGCTGCTGGTCTTCGTGACGGGCCTCGCGTCTGACACGTTTGGGCGACGGCTGGTGATGGGGCTCGCCATCCTTGTCGAGATGAGCTGCGCGGCGGGCATTCTGTTCCTGGCGGCGACGAACCAGTTCCATCCGGTCTGGGTACTTGCCATCTTGACCCTGTTCGGCACGGCGCGGGCCTTCCTCGCACCCGCGGCCTCCAGCCTAGCCGTGAACGTGGTGCCGCAGGCAGATTTCCCGAATGCTGTGGGCTGGAACGCTTCGGCCTGGCAGATGGCCTCTATTGTCGGACCGGTGGTGGGCAGCCTGCTCTATGGCGTATCGCATGTGCTGGCCTATTCGACAGCGACGCTGATGTTCGCGGCGGCTTCCGTGCTGATCTTCTCGATCCCCAAACCGCCGCAGCGTGTCTCGACAGAGCCGAAGACGCTGAGCGTGGTTCTGGGAGGGTTCACCTATGTCTGGAAACAGAAAGTGGTGCTGGGCGCCATCTCGCTTGACCTTTTTGCCGTGCTGCTGGGCGGCGCTGTTGCGCTGATGCCGGTCTATGCGCGTGACATCCTTCAGGTAGGCGAGACGGGCCTGGGCCTGATGCGGGCGGCGCCGGGCATTGGCGCGCTGATCGTGACGGCGGTGATCACGGCATTCCCGATTCGCGAGCATGCGGGCAAGATCCTTTTCGTGTGTGTGGCGCTGTTCGGCCTCTCGACGGTGGTGTTTGGCTATTCGACCGTGGCGTGGCTGTCGATTCTGGCGCTGGTCTGCGTTGGCGCGTTCGACATGGTGTCGGTCTATATTCGCGAGATATTGCTGCAGCTCTGGACGCCGGACCAGGTGCGGGGGCGGGTGAATGCGGTGAATTCCATTTTCCTTGGTGCTTCCAACGAGTTGGGCGAGGCGCGGGCCGGGTTCATGGCGGCGAAATGGGGGGCTGTGTTTACCGTCGTGGCAGGCGGCTATGCGGCGGTCGGAATTGCAGCGGCGTGGTCGGTGCTGTTCCCGGGCATCCGCAAGGCCAGCAACCTGCATGAGGGCAATCCGGACGCCTGAAGCCGACAAGCAAAAAGCCCGCTCTTGCGAACGGGCTTTTGACAAATTGCCTTTAAAAGCAGGATCTTACTTGATCTTGCCTTCCTTGAATTCGACGTGCTTTTTCGCGATCGGGTCGTACTTTTTCATCACGAGCTTTTCAGTCTTCGTGCGTGGGTTCTTCTTGGTGACATAGAAGAAACCTGTATCGGCCGTCGAGTTGAGGCGAATCTTGATCGTGGTTGGCTTGGCCATAGTGTTGGCTCGCTTATGCTAGCGTCTGAAACTGGAAAGCGGCTTAATGACGGGGCCCGAAGGGGAAGTCAAGCAGTGTTCCTGCTCTAAAGCCGGTCCGTTGTGTGACCATTCCGAGTCCACCGGAGGAACGGTGGGCCCTTCGCGGCCTGTGGCCGGGCTATCCGCTCGCCGATTTCGCCCAGCATGAAGCGCGTAACCGAGGGCAGGTCGAGGTCCAGGGCGTCGGCCAGCGTCACCCATTGCAGGTCTGACAGTTCGGCGCCGTCGACCGGCGGGCGTTCGTCGATCAGGGCATCCTCGGCGTCGGCCATGAAGAATCGGGCATCAAAGCGCTTGGGCCGGTAGGGGGGCGTGATGGCACGGCCGATGAACTTGAAGGATTCGAGGCAGGGCATGACGCCCTCGCCATAGTAGCGGTCCCAGCCCTGCGGCGGCTTGCCATTGTGCGTGCCGGCGCGGCCGACAATGAGGCCGGTTTCCTCGAAGGTCTCGCGGATGGCCGTCAGCGCGAAGGCGTGGGGCGCACGGCGGGTGCCTATGGACAGCTTGCTTGCCACTGGCTCGGAGAGGGGCGTCAGCGTCGGCGCACGGGCATCGTGTGGGTCCACGCGGCCACCGGGGAAGACATATTTGTCAGGCATGAACGTGTGCCCGCCTGAGCGCTTGCCGAGCAAGACGCGCGGGGTGGCGGCATCATGGCGCACGAGGATCAACGTGGCGGCATCCTTCGGGCGCGGGCTACGCTGGTCAGTGACCACAACGTCACCCTCATCCTCCTTGTCGAAGGCTGATTTTATGCCCGGCACGGCCTCGCTCATCTCCTCGGTCCCTTTGATTTGCCTTTGCCCTTCGTCTTCGGAAGGGTCTTCTTGTTGAATCTAGGCTTACCGGAGCGGGGAGGTCCACCCTTACGGCGGGGAACGTTGCCGATATCCATTTCGCGGCGGTGCTGCTTGCGGCCCTCAGGCGCTGGCTGCGGCTCGGAGAGCATTTCCAGCAGGAGGCCGCCTTGCAGGGGCGTCACTTCCTTCAGCTTCACGCGGACGATCTGGCCAAGACTGTAGGTCTTGCCGCTGCCGCGCGCATAGAGGGCCATGGCGGCCTCGTCCTGCACCCAGTAGTCATCCGAGATGGTCGAGATCGGGATGAAGCCGTCGGCGCCTGTTCCGGCGAGGGCAACGAACAGGCCGGAGCCCGTGACGCCCGTGATGCGGCCTTCGAACTCGGCGCCCACCTGATCCTTCAGGAAGAGAGCGAGATAGCGGTCTGTCGCTTCACGCTCTGCGGCCATCGAACGGCGCTCGGTGTCGGAGATGTGCTGCGCAGTCTGCTCAAGCTGCGAGGCAGCCTCTTTCGACAGGCCGTCCGGGCCGAGCTTCAGCGAGGAGATCAGCGCCCGGTGAACGATGAGGTCTGCGTAGCGGCGGATCGGCGAGGTGAAGTGCGCATAGCGTTCGAGGTTCAGGCCGAAGTGGCCGAGATTGTCCTCGGCATACACGGCCTGTGCCTGCGTGCGCAGGATCATCTGCGTGACCATTTGGCCGTATTCAGTGCCGTCCAGCTCGCCGAGCAGCTTGTTGAACTTGTGGGTCTGCGGGCGTTCGCCGACATTCCATTTCAGGTCCAGTGTCTGCAGGAATTCCGCGAAGGCGGCGATCTTGGCATCTGTCGGCGTATCATGGACGCGGTAGATGAGCGGGCTCTTCTGGCGTTCCAGCGTCTCGGCGGCCGCAACGTTGGCCTGGATCATGAACTCTTCGATCAGACGGTGAGCTTCAAGGCGTTCCTTGGTGTAGATGCCGTCTATCTCGCCATCTTCCTTGAACCGGATCCGGCGTTCCGGCAGGTCGAGGTCCAGAGGGCCACGCTTGTCGCGGGCCTTGGCAAGCGCGTGATAGGCGTCCCAGAGAGGGCGCAGCACGGTGTCCAGCATCTCGCCGGCCTTGCCGCCGGGCTTGCCGTCAATGGCGGCCTGCGCCTCTTCATAGGAGAGCTTGGCGGCAGACTTCATCATGCCGCGAATGAACCGATGTGAGCGCTTGTGGCCATCCGATCCGAAGATCATCTCGACGGCCAGCGTGCGGCGCAGTTCGCCTTCCTTCAGCGAGCATTCGTCGGCTGACAGTTCAAACGGCAGCATCGGGATGACGCGGTCTGGGAAGTAGGTGGAGTTGCCGCGCTTCAGCGCTTCCTTGTCGAGGGGAGAGCCCTCGGTGACATAGGCCGCGACATCGGCAATGGCGACAATCACGCGCCAGCCATCGTCCAGCTTTTCAGCGAAGACAGCATCATCATGGTCGCGGGCATCGGCGGGGTCGATCGTGATGAGGTCGATCTGCGTCAGATCTTCACGCTCGGCGGGCGCAGGTTTCGGGTCGCGGGCTTGCGCGAGCGCAGCTTCCGGGAACTCGGTGGGAATGTCGTGCGCGTGGAGGGCCAGAAGGCTCGCCGAGCGCGGGTCCGTGATGTGGCCGATGATCTCGGTGATCTCCCCGAGGGCCGGGCCATGGTGACGGCGTCCCTGGGGCTTGGGTTCGGCGATCACGAGGTCGCCATCCTTGGCGCCCTTCGTGTCGGCTTCCTGGATCACGAATTCGCGGCGGTCCTTGCGGCTGGACGGGTTGACCCGGCCGCCGCGTGCGGTGGTGGAGTAAAGGCCGACGAGACGGTCTGAAATCCGCTTTTCCATGACGGTGATGGCGCGGGCGCGCCATTCGCCGTCATGCTCGTTGATCTTGCACAGCGCGCGGTCGCCAACGCCGGGGGCCTTGGTCTTGCCGCGTGGCTTGCCCGATGGGCCGGCATAGATGATGTCCGGGCCGAAGGGGCCATTGTCGCCGATCGACTTGCCGATCAGGTCGCCGTTCTTGTCGATCCGGGTGAACTCGACGATGCCGGTGGGCGGCGGGCGATCCGCCTGTGACCAGGCGCGTTTGCCGGTGCGTTCAAGGACGCCAACGCTCTCAAGCTCGCGCAGGATGGCGCGCAGCGTGGCGCGTTCCTCACCCTTGACCTTGAGGCCCTTGGCGATGGCTTGTTTCGTGGTGGCGGTGGGATTGTCCCGAATATAATCAAGGACAGTTTGTTTATCTGGAAATGTCATAATCCGGCATATAAGGGATTCTCGCCCGAAATGCTTGTGGATAGTTCATGTGCGCCCGCGACGCGTTATTTGATGATATTTGTGCCAACCCTAGCTGTGCCTGCGCCTCGACTGATCGATACGAAGACTTCAGGGCCGCTGAAGAAGCTGCATTCGCCCGGGCCGAGCTTCTGCCAACGAGAATTGCCGGCAGTGTCATAGGGCGATCCCAGGACGACCATGACGCTGTCCGGTGCCGGGTCGGACAGGGCTTCCACATAGCATATGCGAAGGGTTGTAGGGGGCTCTAAGGCCAATTCCGACAAGAAGACGGTCTTGCGGTCTTTCCCGTTCAGAATTGTGATGATGCCGGAGGTGTCCGGCGGCTGGGCGTCGGCAGCGCCCGAAAGGAGGGGCATGAGGAAGAAAAGGGCGAGGGCACGCATGATCAAGCTCCGCGATTGGGTCGGGGCGATCAAGCGGCAGGGCACCTGAAACACGGATGAACAGCGGTCAGCGTCCATCCTCATAGAAATGCGCCAGATGGTTGTACACCCGGCGGAAATGGTCGCGCAGCATGTCGGGCTGTTCGAAATAGGCGGTAGTGGTGCAGTTGAAGAAGTCCGCCTGGCTGATGGCAGCCTGCGGCGTCAGCGGCGTCTCGAACCCATTGGCAAGGCGCGTGCGCAGTAAGTCCAGTTCCTCGTCCATGTCGGTGCGCCATGTGTCATGGCATTCGGCGGAGTGGCTGGCAGGCAGGCCTTCCCGAAAAATGTTCCGGTCGTCGAGCCGGTGGGCCAGTTCATGCATGGCCTTGCAGCAGCCCGGTATGGAGAGCACGCCATCCTTCATGATGCTGGACCAGCAGAGGTCCATCCGGCCCCAGCGCGAATAACGGCCCATCATCTCGGCATCGGTGGGCGGACCGCTTTCGGTGATCACGATGCGGATGCCGAGGTCGAAACGGTCGCGCGGCCGGTTGAGCAGGAGGAGGCAGGCATAGGTGGCGAGGGTGACGCGCACACGGGAGGTGACATCAAAGCCATCAGCGCCGCGAAACTCAACATCCTGCAGGAACTGATCGACGAGATGGGTAAAACGCGCCCTGCGCTCCGGTGACAGTTTTGCCACTACGGGCGATGCCGCATCGATCATGATTTCGAGTCGGGTCGGTCCAGCCATCGATCGGCGATATACAACCAGAAGGCAATAAAGTCTCGTAAAAAATGAATAGATTTAGTCGATAGGTAGAATGGCTAGCGCATCAGTGGGCATAAGGGCGAAAGAGCCTGCCTGAGCGCCCCACTCGCCGGTCAGAATCTCATAGTGGAGGTGGCGTGGAATGAGGTAGCCGGCGGTGTTGCCCATGACGCCGATGATCTGGCCGGACAGGACCGTATCGCCCGCCTTGAAGCCGGAGAAACTGGCCATGTGGGCATAGCGGGTGAAAACGCCATTGCCGTGGTCGATGACCATCATGTTTCCGAAATCGTCGCGGTATTGGGCTTCGCGGATGGTGCCGTCGGCGGCGGCATAGATGGCAACGGGGTCGCGATTGTAGAGATCGACGCCGCTATGGACCTGGCCGTTACGGGCGCCAAAGCCGGACGAGACGCAGCCGTCCTCGACGGGCGCACGGGCAAGGGTAACGCCGTTGATCGTGATCGTCGCGGTGTAGCCGATGATGTGCAGTCCGGTATCGGTGGGCGGCGCATTGGCGACATAGAGCTTGGGGCAGAGCGACAGCGTGACCGGGAAATCATAGATGACGGGCAGGGCAGGCTGAGGCGGCGGCAGGGGCTCGATGACTTCTTCAACGAGCGGCTCCAGCGGCGGCAGCGTCTCGATCGTGAATATCCACGTGATGCTCGCCGCAAGCAGGGCAAACGGGAACATGAGGCGGGGCGACAGGCGCATCGCGAGGGGGGAGCCAGTCCGGGCCTTGCGGCCCGGCGCGGCCTAGTCCTCTGTCTTCGCGGCAGGCGTTTTCTTCGCCGCCGGTTTCTTCTTGGCAGCAGCCTTTTTCGGTGCGGCCTTCTTCTTGGGGGCAGCCTTCTTCTTGGCCGGGGCAGCCGCCGCGCGGGCGTTCACCAGTTCCACGGCCTGTTCCAGCGTGATTGTGTCCGGTGCCATCTCTTTCGGGATCGTGGCATTGACCTTTCCATGCTTCACATAAGGCCCGTAGCGACCGGCGAAGACCTGGATCGGCTCGCCGTCTGCATGATTGCCGAGTTCCTTCAGCGGGGTGGCACCGCCGCGACCCCGGCCCGGATTGGCCTTCTTGTCCTCGATCAGCGCCACGGCGCGGTTAAGGCCGATATTGAAGACATCTGCCGGGTCTTTCAGGTTCGCATAGGTCTTGCCGTGCTGAACATAGGGACCGAAGCGGCCAAAATTGGCCAGGATCGGTTCGTTGTCTTCCGGGTGGCGGCCGACTTCGCGCGGCAGCAGCAGCAGCTCGACAGCGCGTTCGAGCGTCAGGTCCTGCGGCTTTTCCTTCTCGGCCTTGGTGAGGGAGGCGCGTTTCGGCTTCTCGCCATTCGCCATCTCGACATAGGGACCAAAGCGGCCGGTCTTGAGATAGATCATCTCGCCGGTTTCCGGGTGGAGGCCGATCTCGTTGCCATCCGGATTGATCGCGGCGGCAGCGTCGCCATCGGCGCTGAACTGGCGGGTGAACTTGCACTCGGGATGGCGCGAGCAACCGACAAAGGCGCCGAACCGGCCGAGCTTCATGGACAGTTCGCCCTCCTTGCAGAGCGGGCACTGGCGGGGGTTCTCGATCGGGTTGCCGTCGGCATCCTGGCGCGGGAACACATAGGCGCCGAGTGTCTCGTTGAGAGCGTCGAGCACGGCAGAGACGCGCAGCTCCTTGGTGCCGTCAATGTCGGCAGCGAACTGTTTCCAGAACTCGTGCAGGAAGGCTTTCCAGTCGAGCTTGCCGTCGGAGATGACGTCGAGCTTCTCTTCGAGGCCTGCGGTGAAGTCATATTCCACATAGCGCGCGAAGAAGTTCTCAAGGAAGGCCGTCACGAGGCGGCCCTTGTCCTCGGGGATCAGGGCCTTGCCTTCGATGCGGACATAGCCGCGGTCTTCCAGCGTCGACATGGTGGACGCATAGGTCGACGGGCGGCCGATGCCGAGCTCTTCGAGGCGCTTGACGAGGCTGGCCTCGGTGTAGCGTGGCGGCGGCGCGGTGAAGGACTGGTTGGCCAGTGCGTTCAGGAGGTCGGCGTGCTGGCCTTGTTCCATCTTGGGCAGGCGGCCTTCGGCGTCGTCTTCATCGTCGCCGGCATCATGGCCTTCGGTGTAGAGCTTGATGAAGCCATCAAACACGAGGACCTGACCGGTGGCGCGCAGCGTGGCGCGCTTGTCCTTCGAGGCAAGGTCAATTGTGGTGCGCTCGAACAGGGCGGTTTCCATCTGGCTGGCCACCGCGCGGCGCCAGATCAGGGTGTAGAGTTTCTTCAGGTCGCCGTCGCCGTGATAGTCCTCAGGGCGCAGGTTGAAGTCCGTCGGGCGGACGGCTTCGTGGGCCTCCTGCGCGTTCTTGGCCTTGGAGGAATAGCGGCGCGTGTTTTCCGGCAGGTAGCGGGCGCCATAGTTCGACTGGATCATGCTTCGGGCGGCGGCATAGGCCTCTTCGGCCATGTTGACGCCATCGGTCCGCATATAGGTGATGCGGCCTTCTTCGTAGAGCTTCTGGGCGGCCTGCATGGTGCGCTTGGCACCGAAACCGAGCTTGCGGGAGGCTTCCTGTTGCAAAGTTGAGGTAATGAAGGGCGGCGGCGGGTTGCGCTTGACCGGCTTCGCCTCGACGCTGGAGACCGAATAGCCGCCGGTCTGGACGATCTCGAGCGCCTTGTCGGCGTCGCCCTTGTTGCCAAGGGTGAACTTCTTCAGCGTGTCGCCATCAAGAGCGTGGAGGCGGGCTTCAAAGTCCGTTCCATCGGGCGCGCGCAGCGTGGCGGCGATGTTCCAGTATTCCTGCGGGCGGAACAGCTCGATCTCGTTCTCGCGGTCGCACACGATGCGCAGGGCGACAGACTGAACGCGGCCAGCCGAGCGACTGCCGGGCAGCTTGCGCCAGAGCACGGGCGAGAGATTGAAGCCCACGAGATAGTCCAGCGCGCGCCGCGCCAGGTAAGCGTCAACGAGTTCCTGATCGATCTGGCGGGGGTGTTCCATGGCCGTTGTGACGGCGCTTTTGGTGATCGCGTTGAAAACGACGCGCTCGACGTGGATGTCCTTCTTGAGGGCACGACGCTTTTTCAGGGCTTCGACGAGGTGCCACGAAATGGCTTCCCCTTCGCGATCAGGGTCGGTCGCGAGAATGAGCGTGTCGGCGTCTTTCAGCGAGTTCGCAATGTCGGAGATGCGCTTGGCCGACTTGGAGTCAGCCTCCCAGATCATGTCGAAATCATTGTCCGGGTCGACCGAGCCATTCTTCGATGGCAGGTCGCGGATGTGACCGTAGGAGGCGAGAACCTTGTAGTCCTTGCCGAGGTATTTGTTGATCGTTTTGGCCTTTGCGGGCGATTCGACGACGACAAGTTTCATGGAGGCACCTCTTCAAGGGCGGGAGTGATGGGGGGCACAAGCGCCGTCTGTCAAGGCCGCAACTGGTCAGCCATCTTCCCGATAGGCGAGCCATGTGAGGGTGCAGAACAGCACAAACAAGGGGGGGCTCCATGCCGCAATCACAGCGGGAGCTGCACCCGTGGCCCCGAGGCTGGACGAGAATTGAGTGAAGAAATAGAGGCCCACGGCCAGCAGTGAGCCAATGGCCAAGAGGCGCGATGTGCCGCCAAGACGCGACAGGCGCAGGCACACAATGGCGCCGATCAGGCCCATGGCGACGAACAGCGCCGGAGTGGCCATGAGGCTGTTCCAGCGCATCTTGTAGCGCGAGGCATCGAGCCCGGCGGCCTGCGTCTGATGCACGAACCGGGGCAGGTGCCAGAAGCCTATCGTGTTGGGCGAGGCGAACTTGTCGAGCAGGGTGACCGCGTCGAGCGAGGTCGGGATGGCAAGGTTCTTCTTGCGCTCGGGCGGCAGGTTGGGGACGTTCTCGACCACGTTTTCGAGTTGCCAGAAGCCGTTGCGGAGATAGGCACGGTCGGCATCGATGCGGCGCACGAACGTATAGTCATTGGTGGGCTGGTTACCGGCGAACAGGCGCTCTTCCTGGATCATCTTCACCTTGACCAGCACGATGCCGCCATCTTCCACGCGGTCGGCATGGATCACGATCTGGCTGGTATCGTCGCCCTGACGCAGCCAGACGCCGCTATCGGAAACGGCCATGGCTTCGCGGCCATCGTTCAGCAAGCGGGCGCGCTCCAGCTCGAAGGATTCCGTCAACCGGGCGGCAAATGGGTTAAGCAGCGTGGTCGTGAAGATGCCGAGCACGAGACCCAGGATGATCACAGGGGCCAGGAAGCGCCAGGCCGAGATGCCGCTGGCGCGAATGATCGAAAGTTCCGAGCGGCGATTGAGGCGTGTGAACGCGAGCATGCTGGCCACAAGGATGGCGAAGGGAAGCGTCTGCTCCATGATCTGGGGCAGCTTCATGAGCGACAGCCGCAGCGCGCCGCCGAGGCTGAGCTTTACGTCACCGCCAACCGTGCGCAGCTGCTCGACCACGTCGATCATCAGGATGGCGAGCAGCAGAACGCCAAGGACGAGCAAGAGGCCGGTCAGGCATTCACGCAGGATATAGCGTTGGATGCGGTTGAAGGTGATGTTCATGCCGGCACCGCATGATCGGGTGCGTCACCGCCAGACCCTCGATGTGGCACCTTCCCGATCTTTCGACCGCCATGGAAGTAAACATAACTGAGCCCACCAATCACGCTGAGCGGCAGGATCCACTGGAGAATATTGAGGCTCGGATCGCCCGCCGCAGCCGATTGCACCGCGAGTTGGATGATGAGGACCGTAATCGCGCCCGCCGAGGCGATCGCGATGCGCTTGCCATAGCCCTTTCGGCTAAAATCGCCGCCAAGGACGGCAAAGATCGCGATCAGGGCCATGACGATATTGAGCAAGGGCGTCGTCAGGCGGGAATGGCCTTCAGCCATTAGCGAGTCGGCGTCCTTGGCTTCGAAATAGTTGGATCGGTCGACGAAGAAGAGCTCGTAGAGGAACTTGTCCGACGCCTTGAGGCGCAGGTCTGCGTCTTCCTTCATGAAATCGCTGAGATCGAACATGTACTGGTCGAATTCCAGGATCGACAGCTGCTGGTTCTCATCCAGCTGCTGGCTGATGGCATCGCGCAGCAGGAGCGTGGGCCGGCCCTCGACTTCGACCAGCGCAGCGCTGCGAGCCAGGATATCGGTCGGAAATTCCGGGTCGGTCATGTCCGAAATCAGTACGCCGCGCAGTTCGCCGCCGATCTGTTCGCGGGCATAGAAGGTCAGCCGGTCGCCATTGGAGGTGAACTGGCCAGGGCGAATGAGCGCTGCGGCGAGGTCTGCCCGGGCCATGGAGACGGTTTCGCGCATGGCGCGTTGGGCCGAGGGCTGGACCCAGAGGTTCACCGCAAGATGGGCAATGGCGCACAGGACCGCGAGGCGCATGAGGGGCGACGCGATCTGCCAGGGCGTCATGCCGGCGGCCTGAGCGACGACGATCTCGCTGTCCTTGTGGATGCGATTGAGTGACCAGACGCCGGCCACGAACAGGGCGAGCGGCGTCAAAAGGGCGATCACCTGCGGCGCACCGAGCATCACGATGTAGAAGTATGTCAGCGCTGACTGGCGGTTCTCGAGGATGAGATCCGTGCGCGCGAGGCCCTGCGCGAGCAGGGCAAGCATCGCGAGACCACCGACGATGATGAGCACGGCGCGCAAGACTTCATAGAAGAGATAGGTCTGTACTTTGCTCATATGCTCAAATTGACAGTCATTTCCGGCTAGTCTGCATCATATAGGGCATGCTTTTTTCTTAGCTAACGAGTTGCGCTGCGCGCGTCGACGTTTAGTTTCCGTCACAAACGGAGATTACTCATATGAAGATTTCATTCGCCGACGCCGCCAAGGCCGACATCGTGGCCTTTATCGTAGACGAGGGCGACGGTCTGCCGGGGGCTGCAGCGGACATGGACGCGGCCTCAGGCGGCCTGCTGACCGAAGCCCTGTCAGGCGCACGCTTTGACGGCAAGAAAGACCAGCAAGCTGTTGTTGTGCTGCCGAAAGGCGGCGATGCCCGCCGCGCGGTGCTGATCGGTGGCGGCAAGCCCAAGAAGCGCGATGCACGCGTTTTCGAGTCGCTGGGCGCCAATCTGGTGAAGTCTCATTCCAAGGGCGGATTCAAGTCGATGGCTGTGCACGTGGCCAGCGCCGAGGATGCCGCACGGGTCGCACTGGGCGCCAAGCTGGCTGCGTACCGCTTTGATACCTATTTCACAAAACTGAAGGCCGACCAGAAGCCAAGCCTCGCCACGCTGACGCTGGTCGTCGATGATGCGAAAGCCGCCAAGGCCGCCTTCGCGCCCCTTGATGCAGCGGCTGAAGGCACGAACCTTGCCCGGACGCTGGTGAACCTGCCGCCGAACGACCTTTATCCCGAGAGCTTTGCCGGTCGCCTGAAAGACCTCACGGAATTCGGCGTCGAGGTGGAAATTCTCGGCGAGGAGCAGATGAAGAAGCTGGGCATGGGCGCGCTGCTGGGCGTCGGCCAGGGCTCGCGCAAGGAAAGCCAGCTCGGCATCATGAAATGGATGGGTGGCGCGGAAGGCGAGGATCCGGTGATCCTGGTGGGCAAGGGCGTCTGCTTCGATACGGGCGGCATCTCGCTGAAGCCGGGACCGGGCATGGAAGACATGCGCGGCGACATGGGCGGCGCTGCTGCCGTGACCGGCACGATCCGCGCGCTGGCGGCCCGCAAGGCGAAAGTGAACGTCGTGGGCCTTGTCGGCCTCGTCGAGAACATGCCGGACGGCGACGCCATCCGCCCCGGTGACATTCTCACCTCCGCCAGCGGCCAGACGATCGAAGTGCAGAACACCGACGCCGAAGGGCGCCTCGTTCTCTGCGACGTGCTCTGGTATGCGCAGGAGCATTTCAAGCCCAAAGCCATTGTCGACCTCGCGACCTTGACCGGCGCCATCGTGATCTCGCTCGGCCACCATCATGCCGGCCTGTTCACGGGCAGCGACGATCTTGCCGACGAGCTGACCAAGGCTGGCCTCCATGAGGGTGAGCGCGTGTGGCGCCTGCCGATGGGCCCGGAATATGACAGCCTGCTGAAATCCAAGTTTGCCGACATGCGCAACATTGGTGGCCGGGCCGCTGGCTCGATCACGGCGGCGCAGTTCCTGAAGCGCTTCATCAAGGACGGCGTGAAATGGGCGCACCTCGATATCGCCGGTGTGGCATGGGTCGAAGGCCAGAAGGCGGCGTTTGACGTGACCTGGGCGTCCGGCTTCGGCCCGCGCCTGCTCGATCGCTGGATCGCGCAGAACTACGAGGACTAGCCTGTGGCGGACACGCCGGCGCCTGAATGGTGGTTCTACCATCTTTCCCGCACGACGCTGGAGCAGGCGGCGGCGCCGCTGATGGCGAAATGTCTCGAGGCCGGGTGGCGCGTGCTGGCGGTGTCACCCAGTGCCGAGCGGCGGGCCGCGCTGGACGCCGCGCTGTGGACCTATGATGACAAGAGCTTCCTGCCGCATGGCCAGGCCGAGGCGCCGGGCCTGGACGCCGCGCGCCAGCCAGTGCTGCTGTCCGCCAAGGCCGAGAATGTGAACGGCGCGGCGGCTTTGGTGCTTATGGACGGCGTCACCGTGCCGGTGGACGCGCCTTACACCCGCTGCATGGTGATGTTCGACGATGGCGACAGCGGCGCGCGCACCAAGGCGCGGGCGCAATTCAAGGCCGCCAAGGATGCCGGCCTCGTGACGCGCTATTTCCAGCAGACGCCAAAGGGCGGCTGGAGCGAGGCGGGCGTGTGATGAGAGCACGCCGACCCCTCATTCTGGCGGCAGTTGTATGTGCCACAGGTTGGAACGCCTCGGCCGACGACGGGGAAAAGCTAGACAATCCGCTAAGTGAGGTCTGCACCATTAGCGTATCGCATGATTGTGAGATTCTTGCGCTCCCGAGCCCAATTTATCCCAAAATCACAGAAGCCGGAGACGCGGATTGTGTGGTGACTTACCGCGTAAACGTGGATGGCACGGTCGAGGTGACAGACTCAGTCTGTTCAGACGAGCGCTTCGTGGAGAGTGCTGTTCAGGGCATGTCCAGCGTTCGCTACGAGACCAAGGATGTATGTGGCCGGCCATGCCCGACAGGTCAGACTGTCGAATACCCACTTCTATATCGCTTTGCCGAGTAGGCCGCTTTTGCGGACTTAGGCCTTCTTCACGAACTCGGATTTGAGGCCCATGGCGCCGATGCCGTCGATCTTGCAGTCGATGTCGTGATCGCCATCGACGAGGCGGATGTTCTTCACCTTGGTGCCGCGCTTCACGATGAGGGAGCTGCCCTTGACCTTCAGGTCCTTGATGACGGTGACCGTGTCGCCATCGGCGAGCGGGTTGCCGTTGGAGTCCTTGATGACCTTGCCGCCACCCTCGGCGGCGGTGCCTGCGGCCCATTCATGGGCGCATTCCGGGCAGACCAGCATGGTGCCGTCTTCATAGGTGAATTCGGACTGGCATTTGGGGCACGGGGGCAGGGCGGTCATGGGGGTGGTCCTTGGGGCAGTGATAATCGCCCCTAAGCCGCATCCCCCCTCTGCGCAAGGCAGCCCTCTGCGCTTGCCCCGGCGGGCAGGCGCCGCTATAGGCCGCGCCAACACTCCCCTTTCCAGCACAACAGGAACTTCCCCATGGCTGTCCAGCGTACATTTTCCATCATCAAGCCTGACGCGACCAATCGTAACCTGACCGGCGCGATCAATGCCGTGATCGAAAAAGCAGGCCTGCGCATCATCGCCCAGCGCCGCATCCAGATGAGCCAGGCCCAGGCCGAAGAGTTCTACGGCGTCCACAAGGAACGTCCTTTCTTTGGTGAACTGGTCGAGTTCATGACGTCGGCACCGGTTGTGGTTCAGGTGCTCGAAGGCGAGAACGGCGTTGCTGCCTATCGCGACGTGATGGGCGCGACGAACCCGGCTGACGCGGCCGATGGCACGATCCGCAAACAGTTCGCGCTGTCGATTGGCGAAAACTCGGTTCACGGTTCGGACTCCGCCGAGAACGCCGAAATCGAAATCGCGCAATTCTTCACGGCTGACCAGATCGTCGGCTAAGCCTGCGCAGCCCCTCGGGGCAGCAGAGATTCAAGAGAGGGCCCAGCCGGAAGGTTGGGCCTTTTTTGTTGCGCGGCCTTATGGTCTCCGTTTCATGAATGACCGCGTGACGCAGACGGGCTGAAAACCGAGCTTTTGGTAGAGGGCTTTGGGTGGTTCGGTGGCGAGGCTGCCGATGAGGATGTCGATGCAGCCATTGTGGCGCAGATGATCAACGCAATCGGCGATTAGGGCCGAAGCGAGGCCGCGGCGGCGGAAGGCGGGCAGGGTGAACAGGTCTTCGACCATGCCCATCCCGTTCGGTGCGATAGTGGCCGAGCCGTAAGCGCACGGCGTGTCGTCGATGGATGCGAGGAAGAACCGGCAGGGGCCTGTCTTGCGGCGGTAGCCGTCAACCATGCCGCGTGTAACATGGGCCTCCACCTTCTTGCCGCGCGTTCGTGCGCCCTCTGAATGGTCTGTGAGGACCAGTTCGTACAGTCTCTGCCAGTCAGTGTCGGACGTCACGGGCTGCAGGCTGTATCCGGCCGGATGAATGGCCTTTAACGGGGCCTGCAGGACCATCTGGATGACGGGCGTTTCTTCCCTGTAGTCATCGAATGCGAGCCGGGCGATCACGGCTGGCGCGGTGAAGGGCGAGGCGGAAATATAGGCATAGCCGAGCGCCTGTCTTCGGGCCTCCGCAAAGGCCATGGCCTGATCGATCTCCTGCGCTGTCTGCGCGGTGATCCCGAAGATGCGATTGAGATCCCAGACATAGGGTCTGTCAGCATCCTGAATCGATGAACAGAAGCTCTGCGTGGTCACATCCATGCCGATAGCGGCATGGAAATAGTACGTCTCGCAGGCGCGCTTAGCGAGGTCGTTAATTGTCGTCACTAAGCGCCCCGCTCAAAGTGGTGGATGGATGAACCCGGGATCAGTTTGACCGAAAACCTGAGATGGGACCAGCGCCCCCCTAATCCTTCTCATCCCTCATTTCGTCGCTGACCTGGCCCCAGGCGAGCATGGCGAAGAGGCCGGTGCCGCCGAGAATGTTGCCGAGAAGGGCGGGCAGGAGGTTGATGGCGATGAGCTTGAAGATGTTCGCTTCACCGGTGACCGCGAGTAGGAACAGCTCTGCCGAGCCGACAACGACGTGGGCCATGTCGCCGAGCGCGATAATGTAGGTGAAGAGAAGGATCACCCAGAACTCGCTGCCTTCGGCGCTGGGCAGCATCCAGACGATGGCAGCGATCAGGAAGCCTGCGGGAATGGCCTTCACGAACGTATCGGAGGCGCTCCACGCGGCGACATGGTGGCTGATCTCGACGGCGGCTGCAGCGACCTCCGGCGCGAGGATGCCGCCATGGGCGATGAGCAGGGCGGCGAGGAAGGTGCCGATCATGTTGGCGATGAAGACGATGCCCCAGAGGCGTGCCGTGCCGACCATGGTGCGCCGACAAGGCTGAGCGAGGGTGGGCAGAACGGTCGTGATCGTGTTCTCGGTAAAGAGCTGCATGCGCGACAGCATCACGAGCAGGAAGCCGGACGTGTAGCCGAGATTCTCGACGATCGGTCGCCAGGGTGCGTCCGGCAGGTGGGACCGGAACATGGCTTCGGTCATGAGGGAGAGGGAGATGCCTGCGCCAGCGGCAATGCCGGACCACCACATGGCCGATTGTGGGCGCTTGAGTTCTGACTCGCCTTCCTGGCGGATAGTTTCGTAGACAACGCGCGATTTCAGGCGCGTCAGCTTCTTGGCTTCGACCTGCTCCTCGGCGGAGATATGGTCGTCGGAGCCGTCTTCCGGCGGGGCGGTGGGTTCGTTCATTATGGGGACAACTGTTGGGGCGCGATAAGGTTGCCGTCAATGATGCGGCCATTCGGGCGCATCACTCCCCGAGCGCTGCAGCCCATTCCTTGGTGGCCTCGCATGTGTCCATCGCGCGCCTGTAGCCGTCGCGGTCCGTGGTGCGGGCGACATAGGCCTGCTCTGCCTCTGTGAGCGGTACACTACCAGCGCGGCGGGCGAATTGCAGCGCATAGGTGATGGATATGTCGGCGGCTGTGAAGGCTTCGCCCGCCATGTAAGGCGCCTCGGCGAGACGGCGCGCGACGATGCTGCGGCGGCTTTCGAAGGTCTGCATCGCCTTGCGGGCGCCCCAATTGTCCTTTTCGGCCTCGGGCGCGAGCATCTTGCTTACAACCACGAAGAACATGGAGGCGGCGAGGCCTGCCTCGCCGAGGTGGAGGAATTGCTGGTAGGCCGGGAAGGCGGGATCGTGCGGATCCGGCGTTAGCGGCGTCGGCCCGTAACGCGCCAGCAGGTATTCCATGATGGCGATGGATTCGACCATAATGGCATCGCCGTCCTGTAGTGCGGGGATGAAGCCGGCAGGGTTGATGGCGAGGAATTCCGGATCGTTTTCGACACCGGCCAGCATGTCGACCGGGCGTAGCCGGTAGGGCAGGCCCATTTCTTCTAGAAGCCAGACGACCCGGAAGCCGCGACCTTCGCCGTATACGGTGATCATTTTTTGTCCCCCACGCGGGTTTCCTTCGTTTCTGATTATACGGTGGCGCACCCTGCGGAGATAGATACCAGCACAAAAAGCCGGACGGGCGACTTGCCCTCCGGTTTTGGCGATAAAAGCGAGCGGGGGAAACGGGACCGCTGGCATTGATGGTGTTTTGGAAAGACTGGTTGCGACCCGGCCTCCCCCGCTTGCTGCCGCCCGATGGGGCCGGACAGCAGGGGGAGTATGGCATGGGGGCGGGGGCGGTTGGATTGGGTGCGCGAGATGTGTCGGGGGTGCTGGGATTTTGTGGGGGGAGAGAACGGGATTAGCTGCGCGAAGTAACTGCGGCACATGCCTTCGCCAGCGCTTCCGGGTAAAGCTGGTGTTCCACGGGCAGGAGGCGGGCGGCGAGGCTGTCGGCCGTATCGCCGGGCAGGATGGCGAGGCTCGCCTGCTGGATGATTTCGCCGTCATCGACGCCGGGGCTGACCCAGTGGACGGTTGCGCCGGCTTCCGTGTCGCCCGCGTCGATGGCGCGTTGGTGCGTGTCGAGGCCCTTGTACTTGGGCAGGAGCGAGGGATGGATATTGATCATCCGGCCCTGCCACTTGTTGACGAACCAGGGCGTCAGTACGCGCATGAAACCGGCGAGGGCGATGATCTCGACGCCAGCTTCGGTTAGCGTTTCATCCATGGCGCGCTCGAAGGCTTCGCGGTCCTTGCCGTAAGTCTTGTGGTCAATGGCGAGGGCAGGAACGCCTGCTTCCAGTGCCGTTTCGAGGCCTAAGGCGTCCGGGCGGTTGGAGAGGACGAGGACGGGCTTTGCCGGATAGTCAGGCGCGGCGGCGGCCTTGAGCAGCGCCTCCATGTTCGAGCCGCGGCCGGAGATCAGGATCGCGAGGTTCAGCGGGGTCATTTCGCGGCGAGATGGCCGAGGATGACTGGCATTTCGCCCGCTTCTGTGAGCTGGGCCATGGCGGCGTCAGCGTCTTCCCTGGCGACGGCGAAGATGAGACCGATGCCCATGTTGAAGGTGCGATGCATCTCGTCTTCGGAGACATTGCCGGCTTCCTGGAGCCACTGGAAGACCGGAAGTGGGGTCCAGGCGGACCGGTTGATGACCGGTTTGAGGTGTTCCGGGACCATTCGCGGGGTATTCTCGGTGATACCGCCGCCCGTGATGTGGGCGAGGCCTTTGACGAGGCCGGACCGGATCAGCGGAAGGGCGATGTGGGAATAAAGGCGCGTGGGGGTCAGCAGGGCTTCGCCGAGCGTCTGGTTGCTGAACGGTGCCGTGGAAGCGTAGTTCAGGCCTTCGCGCTCGACGATGCGCCGGATCAGGGAATAGCCGTTGGAATGCGGGCCGGAGGAGGCCACGCCGATCAGCACGTCGCCTTCGACCATGTCGTCCATGCGCGGAAGGACCTTGGAACGGTCTACGGCGCCGACGACGAAACCGGCGAGATCGTAATGGCCGGGCGGGTACATGCCGGGCATTTCGGCCGTTTCACCGCCGACGAGGGCGCAGCCGGACTGGCGGCAGCCTTCGGCGATACCGGAGATGACCGCTTCAGCAATGCCGCCTTCGAGCTTTCCGGTGGCAAAATAGTCGAGAAAGAACAGCGGCTCTGCGCCCTGCGCGAGGACATCATTGGCGCACATGGCGACCAGGTCGATGCCGACCGTATTGTGCTGGCCAACGTCGAAGGCGAGCATCAGCTTGCTACAAGGAAGGCTGACAGGGAGGTCGTTGACCATGATTCGTTTGCTTCTCGCCTCGGTATTCCTCGCCTGCATGGCATCCCTGCCAGCCATGGCAGATACCCGCGATGTCT
>Ga0181375_1000050_pt1 | contig 68069 bp, 60 predicted proteins | sample LowvirmetaG_FD_130090 | JGI IMG/M metagenome (GOLD analysis project Ga0181375, IMG submission 130090) | Marine viral communities from the Subarctic Pacific Ocean - Lowphox_11 viral metaG | ecosystem: Environmental > Aquatic > Marine > Oceanic | place: Subarctic Pacific Ocean | collected 2015-12-09 | reverse complement strand
GTCCGGTTTGGGCCCAGGACCTCACCTGCCCGCACGAACAAAAACTGGCCTCCTGTGCCGAAGGGCTCATCTGGGACAGCAAAACCAGCACCTGCGTCGAACAGGTGATGGGCTAAAATTGGCGTGACCCGGGCTTGAGTTTGGCCGCCGTGCTATCTCAGCTCAAAATTTAGATAAAATCCTGCGCATGCGGGCGTTTGGCCCGCGTCTGGTAGCGTTGCGTTAAGGTTGATCGCCCAATGTAGCCCCGTACTTCGGTGAATCACCAAACACCCAAATCAAGAGGCGCGCGTGGCAGGATTTCCCCAAATTTCGGATGACATGGGTTCTCTCCCCGATCTCGGGTCGATGGGCGATTTTGGCAACATGGGAGATATGGGCGGGTTTGACATGCCCTCGCCCGTCTCGCGCATGCCCGCCAAACTGTCCAAACGTGCGAAAGCCGCGGTCATCGTCAAACTGCTCGCCGCCCAGGACATCAAATTGCCTCTGGCGCATTTTCCCGAGGAAATGCAAGTCGAATTGGCCCATCAACTGACCGATCTGCGCTATATCGACAAGGACACGCTGGCCTCTGTCGTCGAAGAATTCTTAGAAGAACTTGAGGCCATTGGCCTGTCCTTCCCCGGCGGGCTTGAGGGCGCGTTGCATGTCTTGGATGGTACGATCTCGGCCACCACCGCCTCAAAACTGCGTAAAAATGCCGGATTTTCCTTGACGGGTGACCCGTGGGAGCGCATTTCCGACATCGACATTTCCCGCCTGATGCCTGTGCTGCAAGAGGAAAGCGTGGAAGTCGGCGCGGTGCTTTTGTCCAAACTCAAAGTCTCGAAATCGGCTCAACTGATGTCGATGCTGCCGGGAGAGCGCGCCCGCCGCATCGCCTATGCCATTTCTCTGACCTCCTCGATCTCGCCGGCCGTGGTTCAGCGCATCGGCATTTCCATCGCCTCGCAACTGGACGCGCAACCGCCACAAGCCTTTGCCGATCACCCGCCCGAACGGGTCGGCGCGATCCTCAACTTTTCCAGTTCCGCCACCCGCGAAGGTGTGCTTGAGGGCTTGGACGAGACCGACAAAGCCTTTGCCGAAGAGGTACGGCGCAATATCTTTACCTTTGCCAATATCGCCACGCGCATTGATGGTCGTGATGTCGCCAAAGTGGTGCGCGGGGTTGAACAAGACATGCTGATCAAAGCGCTCGCGGGGGCCACGGGCGAAGCGGCGGCCTCGACCGATTTTATCCTGTCCAACATGTCCAAACGCATGGCCGATGGTCTGCGCGAAGAAATCGCCACCCTTGGCAAGGTCAAAGAATCGGATGCCGAGGAGGCCATGAACGCCGTTGTCGCCGCCATCCGCGACCTCGAATCCACCGGGGAGATTTTCCTTTTGACCGGCGACGAAGAGTAAGCTGCGCAAGTCGATCGTTCTTGGTGCAAATGCCCATTGCATTTGGACCATATGGACAAATCCGGCCCTCAGACCTAGCGTCGCGCCATGATATGGTTCTCAACTCTCACCGCCCAGTCGCGCGGCATTCTTTTCATGCTCACCTCGGTGACATTTTTCTCACTGATGGATGCTGTGGCCAAACGGTTGAGCGGGGAGATCGACCTGTCGCAAATCCTGTGGGCCAGATACGGTGGGCAATTGTTGATTTTGGTGGTGCTTTTTGCACCACGGCTCAAAACCTTGCTCAAAACCCAACATCCAAATCTCCAAATTCTGCGCGGGGGCCTGCAACTCACGGCCGCCGCATGTTTTTTCGCGGCGCTCAAAACCCAAGGGCTGGCCGAAGCCACCGCCGTGGCCGATCTGGCCCCCGTCTTGATCACGCTTGGGGCTGCGGTTCTTTTGGGCGAAAACGTTGGCGCGCGCCGTATTATGGGGATCATCGCCGCCCTGATCGGCGCGTTGATCATCATCCGGCCTGGGGCCGCGGTGTTTTCTTTCGCCTCACTTTGGCCCTTGGGGTCGGCGGTCTGTTTGGCAGGCTATGCCCTGTCGACACGCTACATCGGGATCAAGGAAAACCCGTTCACTGCCCTGCTCTATTCCGGTCTGATCTGCACCGCGATCATGAGCTTGATTGTCCCGTTTCGCTGGGTTGCTCCAAGCGGCGAGGCCCTGATGTTGATGGCTGTGATGGGTGCGCTTGGCGCGGTTGGGCAATGGATGATGATCCGGGCCTATGCGGCGGCGGAGGCCTCCGCCATCGCGCCGTTTTCCTATGCCGGATTGCTTGCGGCCTCGGGCTGGGGCATGGTTTTCTTTCACCAATTGCCCGATTTTTGGACCGTGATTGGCGCTCTTGTGATCGTGGCAGCCGGGCTTTATGTCTGGCACCGCGAGAAACAGACCCGTGTCTCTCCGACTGTAAACCTGCCCCCAAAGTGAGCCTGCCATGAAAATCAAACGTGCCGATATCGAGGGGTCCTTGGGACAGTACCTTGAAAATCTGCTGATCCGTGGGATTTTGGGCGCAACTTTAGCGATGCCCTATCAAACGCGCGTGCGCATGATGGGGTGGGTGATGGCGCATGTGGTGGCGCCCTTGGCCGGATATGATCGGCGGGTGCGCGAAAACCTGGCGCATGTGATGCCCGATCTGCCTGAGGCGGAGGTCAAACGACTCACGCGTGCCGTGGCAAACAATGCCGGTCGCACATTGATCGAGATTTATTCCGGCGTGGATTTCATTGACCGGATGAAGGATGTCACCTTTGAGGGCCCCGGCGTTGAAGTCCTTGAACAGGCCCGCGCCGCACGGCGTCCAGTGATCCTTTTAACCGGGCATTTTGGCAATTACGACGTCCCCCGCGCCGCGTTGATTGCCAAAGGCTATGACATCGGATCGCTCTATAACCCGATGAAAAACAAGTTTTATAACGCCCATTACGTCAAGGCGATTGGCACCATCGGTCAGCCCCTATTCCCGCGCGGACGCAAAGGCTATGCCAAATTGCTGGCCCATTTGAAATCCGGCGGGATGATTGGGTTTTTGGTGGATGTCTATGTCCATGCCGGGCCGATTTTGACGTTTTTCGGCAAACCGGCCCGCACCGCTTTGTCTGCGGCCGAACTTGCGTTGAAATATGACGCGCTTTTGGTGCCGATCTACGGCATTCGACAGCCGGATGGGCTGACATTCCGGGTCCAGGTCGAAGCCCCCGTGCCGCATGGCGATCCAGAGCAGATGACGCAGGCGCTCAACGACAGTTTGGAGGCGGTGACACGTCAACATATGGAGCAATGGTTTTGGATTCACCGGCGCTGGAAACCGGAGCGTTTGGAATACCAACTGGCCAAAATGGCGCAAGCCGAAGACGAGACACACGAGGCATAGCTGGTCGCTTTGGCGCGCCGGCAACAGATCACATCAAGATATCGGCAATGACCCCAACCGTGATCGCGCCGATCGGTTCACCGGTCGCCGGATCGGTGATGGTGGCCGAAACTTGCGATTGCGACACGCCTGTTGAAGGGTCGAATTCGATGTCACTGACGTGAACGGCCCCTACGCCAACGGAAAACGTCTGTTGAAATTTCGCCTCATCGCCCTGCCAGTAATCAGACGTTGGCATGGAGGCGGCCACGTTCAGACCTTTGGCATCCATGATGAAAATTTCAGTGATAATGCCGCCGTTGCCAGCGACGCTATGGACGAAAAAATTCGCGATATTGCTGTGGATCACCTGATCGACCATTGGGCGATCCTCGGTGACGACCTGGGCACGCCATACCTTATCAAACTGAAGGATGTCGGCCTCGCTCAAACTGGCGGTGGTTTCGTTTTGATCCCGAATGGCCCCAAGGAGCGTGGGTTCGCTCAGCCAGGGGGTAATGTTTTCTTCAAAATAGGTTTGGATCACCGCCTTTGCCTCGGGCGAATTCAACCCGATGGAAGCGGCAGAGACTGGCGTGGTACTGATCAACGTCATCCCCAAAACGGCGCAGGCGGTGGCCGCCAGTGATTGAATCCCAGTTTTCGCCCGAGCGGCACCGAGCGTTAGGACAAGAAAGCGGAACAGCGGCATGTGACCTCCAAAGTGGTATGCGCGACAAGGGTCTCTCCTTGTCAACCGCAAGCCTAATCGCAAATCCTTTAGAGCCTGTTAAAGCGTCACATGTCTGAAACGGGGCGCGCGTTAGTCGGCGCGGGCGACCGAGAGGATCGGACCGGGACCTGCGGCTTGCAGGATCACAGCGGTGCGATCTTTGCCGGGGACATCGAGGATCACGGAGAGCGGCGCGGTGCCATCCCAATCGGCCACAGAGGTCCATTGGGTGACGACATTGGTGTAATCCACCACACGCCCGGCATTTTCGCCGCGTTCAATGTCGACACGCGCATATGGGATGTAACGCACGAGGTAGAGCCGCATCAACGGCGGCAAAGCCCCGGTGGGAAGCGCCGTCACGGTCAGGGCCGAGCCCGCACGGAGCACCGAGAGGGTGACAGGGGCGGCGGGGCTGGCGTGGTGATGAGCGACAAGATCGACCAAGCGCATGGGTTTGGCACCGACGAGGTGATCAAGCCCCTGCACAATCATTTGCGGTGTGTAGATGGTACGTTTTCCGGCGGCATGGGCATAGGCTTTTTGCCGGTCGGTGAATTGTGGTTGGGCAAACTCATCGCGCCACCCGATATAATCCCAATAGTCGACATGCAGTGAGAGCGGCAGAACGTCGTCACGGGTGGCAAGTTCAGCCATCATGGCATCGGCGGGAGGACAGGAGGAACACCCTTGGGAGGTGAAAAGTTCGACGACGACCAAAGCGGGCCTGCTCTGTGTGGCGGTGCCTTGAGCGTCCTGAGCGACAAGAGCGCCCGGAAGTGTTCCGGTGATCACACCGGAAAGGACCGCGAAGGTGAGGCCTGCCATAAATTGTCGCATGATGTCTCCGTCTTTGTCCCCTGCATAACGATGTGAGAACGCAGGTGCCAATCAAGGTTTTGCGAGAAAGCGTTACAGTGGCGTAAAGACCGCAGGGGTAAAAGAGGCCATGCGCGCCATGGAATATCCGACTTATTTCATAAGAAAAGCGCCAATTCGCCCGGATTGAGCGACGCGACGCGGGCATGCGGGTTTTTTTGTATACCATTGCACACAAAAATGCATCTCCCCTCTTGAATGGACTCGGCCAATAGGCCAAAAGCAGGGCAGCATAACCCTGTTGACACTCTAAGGGAGGCCAACCCCATGACTGTAGTTGTCGGTCAAGATACCGCAAAAACCCGCCGCGAACTCGACGTGAACGGCAAGAAAATTGCTTATTATTCCATTCCCGCCGCGCAAGCTGCCGGATTTGGCGATTTCTCCAACCTGCCCGCCTCACTCAAAGTGGTGCTGGAAAACATTCTTCGGTTTGAAGACGGCGGTTTTTCTGTCTCCACCGACGACATCAAAGCCTTTGCTGAATGGGGCGCCAATGGCGGCAAAAACCCGCGCGAGATCGCCTATCGCCCGGCCCGCGTGTTGATGCAGGATTTCACCGGCGTGCCCGCCGTGGTTGATCTTGCCGCCATGCGCGACGGCATCAAATCCCTGGGTGGCGATGCCAAAAAGATCAACCCGCTGGTGCCTGTCGACCTTGTGATCGACCACTCGGTGATGATCGACGAATTCGGCAACCCGCGTGCGTTCCAGATGAACGTGGACCGCGAATATGAGCGCAACATGGAACGTTACCAGTTCCTCAAATGGGGTCAGACCGCGTTTGAAAACTTCCGCGTTGTGCCGCCCGGAACCGGCATCTGTCACCAGGTGAACATCGAATATCTGGCGCAAACCGTGTGGTCAGACAAAGACCAAACCGGCGTCGAAGTGGCTTACCCTGATACGCTCGTCGGCACCGACTCCCACACCACCATGGTCAACGGCATGGCCGTTTTGGGCTGGGGCGTGGGCGGGATCGAGGCCGAAGCTGCGATGCTCGGTCAGCCGATTTCCATGCTGATCCCCGAAGTCGTGGGGTTCAAACTCACCGGCGAAATGGTCGAAGGCACCACCGGCACCGACCTCGTGCTCAAAGTCGTCGAAATGCTCCGCGCTCATGGCGTGGTTGGCAAATTCGTTGAATTCTACGGTGAAGGCTTGGACAAACTGCCGGTCGCACAGCGCGCCACCATCGCCAACATGGCGCCCGAATATGGCGCAACCTGTGGCTTCTTCCCGATCGACACCGAAACCCTGCGCTACCTCAAACAAACCGGTCGCGACGAAGATCGCATCGCTTTGGTGGAAGCCTACGCGAAAGAGAACGGGTTCTGGCGCGGTGCGGATTATGCCCCGATCTACACCTCCACGCTTGAGTTGGATATGGGCGAAATCGTTCCGGCTATTTCCGGCCCGAAACGTCCGCAAGACTACGTGGCCCTCACTGGCGCGGCGCCTGCCTTTTTGAATGTTGTGACCGAATATCGCGGGATCGACACCAGTGCTGCGGCGGAAAAAATGGCCTCCGAAGGCCCGACCCCCTCTAACGGGAAATCCAAAGATCCGCGCAAATCGCAAGCTGTCGACGGCCAAGACTATGCCCTGCGCGATGGCTCTGTCGTGATCGCCTCGATCACCTCTTGCACCAATACCTCCAACCCTTATGTGATGATCGGCGCGGGCCTTGTGGCACGCAAAGCGCGCGCATTGGGTCTGACCCGCAAACCTTGGGTCAAAACCTCGCTGGCCCCCGGCTCGCAGGTTGTGACCGAGTATCTCGATGCGGCGGGTCTGTCCGAGGATTTGGATGCCATCGGCTTTAACCTCGTCGGTTACGGCTGTACCACCTGTATCGGCAACTCTGGCCCACTTCAGCCTGAGATCTCCAAAGCCATTTCTGATGGTGATTTGCTGGCCACCGCTGTGTTGTCGGGCAACCGCAACTTCGAGGGCCGGATTTCTCCCGATGTGCGCGCCAACTACCTCGCCTCCCCGCCGCTCGTGGTGGCCTATGCCATCGCCGGTGACATGAACATTGACCTCACGTCCGAGCCACTCGGCCAGGACAATAATGGCAATGACGTCTACCTCAAAGACATCTGGCCGACGAATGAGGAAATTTCGGAGCTGGTTGAGAAAACCGTGACTCGCGAAGCCTTCCTCAGGAAATACGCCGATGTGTTCAAAGGCGATGAGAAATGGCAGGCTGTGGACGTCTCCGGCTCTGAAACCTACGACTGGCCGCCGACCTCGACCTACATCCAGAACCCGCCTTACTTCCAGGGCATGGCGGCGGAAAAAGGCACGATCCACAACGTCAAAGACGCCAAAGTCCTCGCCATCCTGGGCGACATGGTCACCACCGACCACATCTCTCCGGCAGGCTCCTTTGCCCAGACAACGCCCGCCGGGAAATACCTCATTGATCGCCAAGTTCCGGTCCGTGAATTCAACTCCTACGGGTCGCGTCGCGGCAACCACGAGATCATGATGCGCGGCACGTTTGCCAACATCCGCATCAAAAACGAGATGCTCGATGGGGTCGAAGGCGGCTACACCAAGGGCCCGGATGGGAAACAGGCGGCCATTTACGATGCCTCCATGGCCTACCAAGAGGCCGGCACTCCGCTGGTGATCTTTGCCGGCGAACAGTACGGCGCGGGGTCCTCGCGTGACTGGGCGGCCAAAGGCACGGCGCTCTTGGGTGTCAAAGCCGTCATCGCCGAAAGCTTTGAACGTATCCACCGTTCCAACCTGGTTGGTATGGGCGTGGTGCCGTTCGAATTCACCGGTGACGACAATCGCAAATCTCTGGGCCTGACCGGCGACGAAACCGTCTCCATCACCGGCCTCGACACGGTCACCCCGCTGGCAACCCTGCCCTGCGAGATCACCTATGCGGACGGCACTGTGAAGATCATCCAAGTCAAATGCCGCATCGATACCGCACCTGAGATCGAATACATCGAAAACGGTGGCGTGCTGCATTACGTTTTGCGCAACCTCGCGAAATCGTAAGAGTTTACGCAGGTTAAGATAGAAAAGCCCCGCTTTGGCGGGGCTTTTTGCATATTTGGCAAAGGGGCAAAATCACGCTACGCTCATCCGACCCACTCTTTTTCACAAAGTCGATTTCATGCTCTCCAGTCTTCTTCTCGCCCTTTCGCACCCGCCTATGGCGTCCAACAGCGATCTGATCCAAGTCAGCGAAGACCTCTCTCCCTATGGCGACCCACTTGTCCAATACGAGGGCTCAAATAGTCTTTTAGAGATTTGGACCGAGGAGGCCGAAGCCTGCACCCATCAAAATCCCCTGACACGCCCGCAAAAGGTGGTGAAAAGCTGTAGCCTTGTCTTGAACAACAGGGCGCTTGAGGCCGCTTGGCCCCTCTTTTACACGCAGCGCGCCATTGCTTACCACAGGTTGCACAGACCTCAGAACATGCGCGCGACGCGGAGGCTGCGCGGACTGGGACACAGGAGCACATGCTCGAAGATGTGGCGAATAGGTTTTGGACAGCCCAACTTTGGGACGAGCACCGCAAGACCATGGATGCCTTGATCGCGCAGACCCAAAGCGCAGACCACGCGCGCGACTATTGCGACCGCCTCATCACTCGTCGCGAGGTTGATTTGGCTGTGACCTATTGTGAACGAGCCTATCAAATTGAACCGACCTCGGACGCAGTGCTCTACACGCTGACCTATGTGTATAATCTCGCCAAACGCGGCGAAGATGCGCGCCGCATTGCACAAGAAGGTCTCAACCTTTACCCAAGCTCGGTGCCCCTCATGTATGAGATGGCTTGGGCCATTGCGATTTCAGGAGATCAAGAGGGCGCGATTGCCTATGCCACGGACGCCTATGCCAGAGCAAACTCTGCCGGGCTGATACAGGCGGAGTTGCTGCAAGAGTTTCTTGAAAAGGCGCGAGAGTGGTGATCTGGACGGTTAGCCCGCTGTCCCCTTTTGCTCAAACGCAACCCTCATCTGGCTGAGCTGATCTTGCTCTGATGGGGTGAAGGACGTTTGCTCCACATCATCCATGATCGCTTTGATCAAAAACCACTCCGTTTTGTTTCGGATCACCCCGCGCCGAAGGATCTTGGTCGCGTCCTTGATGGGATCTCCGACGTCGCTGAAATAGCTGCGGCCATCGTGGCGCGCACAGTAAAATTCTAAAAAATCTTGCACCTTTTTGTCACCAAAGGCGCCCTCCTCATAAAGATCGCAGCTAAAATCATGGATGGCTTGGTTTGTCCCTGAGATGAGGCCACTCAGTGTCGCTTTGCCGGTTTCAACCCAGTTCAACATCGCCTCTCTGGACGGCACCGCGTCAAAGGAGGATAGATGCTCTTTGGGCACACTGCGCTTTTTGAACGCAACAATGGTTTCGAAAATCCCATAGAGACGATCAAATTCGGCCCGCATCTCTTGTTTGGATCGCCGTGCCATCGCGCAGTATCCCGCACCTCAAATGATGTTTTGCAGATCATGATTAAAAAGCATTTCTGAATCAACGCTAAAGAGGTGCCCCCTTACAGGAACATACTGTTAGCCGGCGCATGACCCTGCCCCAAAAGCCGCCACAACGCACATGATCACGGCGAAACCGATCTCAATCCGCCAAACGGATCGGAAACTCGGCCAGTGCCTTGGCTTGATCCGGGGTCAGCGCCTCGGGCAGCACAATTTGTGTATGGATCGTGAACACAACCGCCCGCGTGTTCGGCAGGCGCACAAGGCTTTGCCGTTCGACCCGAATATAGTGCGACTGATTTGATCCATGGCGCAAGTCGCCCTCGGAGCGTGGATCGCTCAGAGGCGCATCCGAGCGCGAGGCGGTGCCGCGCATCAGCCCCCGTCCCGGCTGCACCCCGTCCAAAAGCCGCTGGACCCGCGCCGCCAGTTCCGGCGTATAAAGTGCAATCGGCTGATGAATCCGCAACATCGGTTGCATGAATTTCTCCGACAGACGCCAGCCCGAGGGAAAACACAGCGCGCCGCCGGTCAACACGCTTTGCGTGCTCGCGCCCGCCGGGTCCGGTTGCATCAGGCAGAAATCATTTTGCATCAGCCGGGCGAGGGTCTTGATCGGCTCATCGCGCTGAAGCGCCACGGTGACGCCATCGGGTCGGGTCACCGCATCTTGCGAAACCGCAAACCCCAGCCCCGGCAAAAGCCCCAACACCATGTCATATAATTCCTCGGCAGCGGGCCGGGCGCTCTCATCCAACCCCATGACCTCCCCCGGCTGGGTCGCAATCAAATGATCGCGCAACGCCATTTGGGCACCATACGCGCTGTCGACCTCAAGCCAATCCTCAAGCTCAAATGGCACCACCCCCGGCAACCGCCGGGTGCGCGGGTCCACCCAGGGGGCAAAGCTCAGTTTTGTCTGTAGAATCTGTTCCATAGGCCGTAGACTGCATCGGAAACGGGGGCGCGGAAAGAGGCCAGATCAGATCATGGATGAGGCCAGCGCGATTACGGTTTAAACACGCTCTCCAAGGCCGGGGCGGTCAGCTCAAATTGCCGATCCGAGGTGATATAAGCATCGCCATGCAGCCGTGCGATCGGTTGATAAACCTCAGGGTTCACATAGCGGCCTTCACTGTCCAGACAGTCCCGACGCACATGCATCCGCACCACCTCAAGCACCACCAAAACCCGGTTCGGCCAGTCCAAAATCCGCTCCATACGACATTCAAACACGCAAGACGCACCCACAATGCGCGGCACGTCAACGGCATCACAATCCGTGGTCTCGACCCCGGCCAAGGACAGCTCATCCACGCCATTGGGCACCGACAGCCCAGCGATCAACATCGTGTCCGCCAAAGCCAGATCGACCATATGAATGGCGCAGACGCCACTGCGGCGGATGTTGGCGGCAGTGTCCTTTTCCTGATCCGGTTTAGAGGCGATGCCCAGCACCAAAAGCGCGGGATCGGAGGACATGACGTTGAAAAACGACATGGGGGCGGCGTTGTTGCTGCCATCCGGGTTGCGGGTCGTGACCAAGGCGATGGGCCGGGGACCAACGAAATTGGTCAACAAGCGATAGCGGTCGCGGGCGGGAAGTGTGGTGAAATCAAACTGCATCGGGACCTCTCAATCGGTTCGGCCCAAACAAGCAGACTGCGCGCGGATTGGCAACGCGCCAAGGGACCTCCCCCGGCGCTTGCGTGATTTATGCCATCTCGGTGAACCTTTGTTGGGCCTTTGTCTCATACGCGGTGGTTTGCGCGATGACGGGCTGTGCCCCACAACGCGCCACCCAGTCCTTGATCACCGGCACGTCTGGCAAAGCCTGCGGGAACCACAAGAACGGCGATGCCAAAAGCAGATCGACGACGCTATAGCGCGCGCCCAAAATGTAATCGCGTCCCTCTAAACCCGTCGCCAGCGCCGTGATTGCCTCCGGCAAGCCTCGAAAGGTTGAGGTCAACACCGGATGGCTGATCTCGGCGATATTGAGCACAAAGACCGGCTCCAACACATTGCCATACCACGCCATCCAAGACAGCATCGTCGCCCGCCCCGGCGCCCCAACTTTGGGTGCGAAATCGGAGGGAAACCGATCACAGAGGTAAAGCATGATCGCATTGGTTTCGCGGATCGTTTCCCCCTCTTCGGTGACCAACAACGGCACCTTGCCCTCAGGATGCGGGTTGTTCGGATCGCGCCCGCCCGACCCGTCCTGACGCGGGATGTCGGTGAGGCGGATGTCGATCTGATCCATGACATCAAGGGCCGTCAACAGGGTGATGATCCGGGTCGAGCGCGAATTCGGGGCGTGATAGAGCGTCAGCATGGGATGTCCTTTTTGCTTTGCGAATGACCCTCACTCTGGCACCGTACTGCTGACAGATTCCGTCAGGAGACCCCTGCCAGAGTGAGGCGAAAGGACAGCATATGAGCAAATCAGCACGCCTGTTTCGTGTCATGCACCTGTTTCGCTGTTTGCCCGCCCCGGTCACCGCGGCGCGGATGGCGGAGGATCTGGGCGTATCGGAACGCACAGTGTATCGCGACATTGAGAGCCTTCGGGTCGCAGGCGCGCGGATCGAGGGCGAATCGGGGCTTGGCTACACGCTCAGCGAAGACATCGCCTTGCCGCCACAGACCCTGAGCCAATTGGAAATTGAAGCGCTGGTTTTGGGCCTCTCTGAGGTGCAACATCGCGGTGATCCGGCGCTGTCTCAGGCCGCAAGCGATGCTTTGGCCAAAATCACCGCCACCCTGCCCGAGGACAAACAACGCCACATCCATCATGCCGTGGGCCTTGTGCATCGCTATCAAACACCTGCGGTGCCCTCGGTGGATATGTCCGCTCTGCGCGAGGCCTGTTGGCAAGAGCGCGCGATCCATATCACCTATCGCGACCGCGCGGGCGTGATGAGCGAGCGCGTGGTCTGGCCCTTGGCCATTGTCTATCTGGACCGTGAATTGATGCTCTTGGCGTCTTGCCAGCTCAGGCGGGCATTTCGGCAATTCATCATCAGTTCGATCACCGATTTCACGCTTTTGGACCAGAGTTTCCGCCCCCACCGCGTCCGGCTTTTACGCGACTATATTGCCGAATTGAAAACCCGGCATGTGGTCGCCCCGGCCAGTGATCGCCCCAGCCTGTGACAACGGCGCAAAATCATCGCAAACGGCAAGATGTAGCGTTTAAAGCACCGCTTTGACCGCCTCGGGTGGCCGCCCCAGCGCCACGCCTTTCTCCGTCTCGACAATTGGCCGTTCCATCAGACGCGGATGGGCCGCAATGGCATCCAAAATCGCCTCAGGATCGGAGGTGACGGTGAGACCCATGTCCTTTGCCTCCGCCTCTTTGGCACGCAAAAATGCCCCGGCAGGCAGACCAGAGCGGGCCACAAGCGCGGCCAATTTGGCGCGCGACACCGGGGTCTCAACGTAGAGAACCACCTCGGGCGTGATCCCTTCGGCCTGCAAAAGCGCCAAGGTTTCGCGGGATTTGGAACAGCGGGGATTGTGATAGATCGTTGTCATGGCACGCCTTTTCAACCTGAATTTGACACGCAGAATGGGGCGGGACGTCACCGGGGGCAATGTGAACAAATCAGGAAACCGATTGTTTCCGTTCCACCTCTGGTCACGGTTATCACATGTTAACCTTTCACCCCTAAATCGGAGATCATGACATATCTGATCTCTCATATCCCGTTGCCCACTGGCGAATTTTTGTTGCTCCTTCCTTTCTTTGCCGTGATGATTTTGGCGGGATAGCGCCTTTTTCCACATGTTCCACATGGCCTGACCCCTCTCGGAACCTGATTTTACAATGATCTCCCGGCCCGGCTCATTGCCATTCCCTTGTCTCTCCGGGTGACGGTGAGCCGAGACTTTAACCGCTGCACTCATAATCATCTTGAGGCTGTGGGAGCTTGAAACACCCCCGGCACATGATAGGGTCGCGCAAATTGCGAATGGGAGGATCATCATGACAGACCGCAAATTGGGCTTTGACACGCTGCAAGTTCACGCCGGCACAGAACCGGACCCAACCACCGGCGCACGCCAAGTGCCGATTTATCAAACCACATCCTATGTCTTCAAAGACGCGGCCCATGCGGCGCGGTTGTTTAACCTTGAAGAGGTCGGCTACATCTATTCGCGCCTGACCAACCCGACGGTGATGGCGCTGGCCAACCGGATTTGCGCATTGGAAGGCGGCGCGGGGGCCGTGACCTGTTCGTCGGGCCACGCGGCGCAAATCATGGCACTGTTTCCGCTGATGATGCCGGGCTGCAATGTTGTCGCCTCGACCAAGCTCTACGGCGGGACGCTGACGCAGTTTTCCCAGACCTTCAAACGTTTTGGCTGGTCGGCAAAATTCGTTGATTTCGACGATTTCGACGCCGTGCGCGACGCGATTGACGACAACACCCGTGCGCTTTTCTGTGAAACCATCGCCAACCCCGGCGGCGTGATTTCCGATCTGGACGCGCTTGGCGCGATTGCCAAATCGGCGGGTCTGCCGTTGATCGTCGACAATACAACCGCCACGCCTTACCTGTGCAACCCGATCAAACACGGCGCCACATTGGTGGTGCATTCGACCACGAAATACCTCACCGGCAATGGCACTGTGACCGGCGGCTGCGTGGTGGACAGCGGCACGTTTGACTGGGCTGCCTCGGGCAAATTCCCGTCCCTGTCCGAACCCGAACCCGCCTATCACGGCCTTGATTTCGTGGACACGTTTGGCCCTGCGGCCTTTACGTTCCACTCCATCGCCATTGGTCTGCGCGATCTCGGCATGACGATGAACCCGCAAGCGGCGCATTATACGCTGATGGGAATCGAAACCCTCAGCCTGCGGATGCAAAAACATGTCCAAAACGCGCGTGAAATTGCGAGCTGGTTGGAGGGCGATGATCGGGTTGAGGCGGTGACCTACGCTGGCCTGCCCTCCTCGCCCTATTACGGGCTGCAAACCCGGATTTGCCCACGCGGGGCGGGCGCATTGTTCACCGTGGCGCTCAAAGGCGGCTATCAGGCCTGTGTCGATACGGTCGCGAAGCTCGAATTGTTCTCGCATGTGGCCAATCTGGGCGACACCCGCTCTCTGGTCATTCACCCGGCCTCCACGACCCACAGCCAGTTGACCGAGGCCGAATTGATCAAGGCCGGAGCGGGTCCGAATGTCTTACGCCTCTCGATCGGGATTGAGGACGCCAACGACCTGATCGCGGATTTGGACACGGCACTTTGCTGATCACAGCCCTATAAAATTGCAAAACCCGCCAGAGATTGGCGGGTTTTTCTTTGCGTGAATGATGGAATGAACTTTGTTTGCAGAGCGCACAAATCTCAGTTTGACTCCCCCGCCGCCTTCGCTATCTCCGGTTTGATGTATTTTTCCATGATCTCAACCGTGATCGGCCCGGCAAATCGGTAGGATATTTTTCCTTTTGTATCAATGATATAGGTCTCTGGAACGCCGTACACCCCCCATTCAAGCGCGGTGCGGCCCGGTTCGTCCGCACCAATCGCCGCATAGGGATTGCCGAGATCATCGAGAAAGCCCAAAGCATTCGGCGCTTCGTCTTTGTAATTGATGCCGTAGATCGTCACCCCCGCCTCTTGCAGCATCTTGAGTTGCGGGTGTTCGGCGCGGCAGGGCGCACACCAAGAGGCCCAGTAATTGACCAGTTTGACGCCGGGCAGATCCAGCATCTCATCGGTCAGGGGCGGCAGATCGCCCAAAGCCGTGACCGAGGCGATGGAGGGCGTATCGCGCCCCAGTTGCGAACTTGGCAATTGCTGCGCATCTTCGCGCCCCATGCCGAAAATGAACAGACCCGCCAGCCCGGCGAACACCAAGGGCGGCAAAGCCACAAGCAGATTGATCTTAGCCATGCGTGCGACGCTCCTCTGCCTGTTTCAACAGGCGTTTCATTTTCGCCGATCGCGCCAAAGAACGCCAAATCAGCCCTGCCAAAAGCAAAATTGTGATCCCGTAAGCGGCCAAAACATCGCCCGCATATTTTCCCAAATCTGGCATCATTGGCCCTGAACCCTTTCGCGCATGTCCAACGCATGTAAACGCCGCGCGCGGATTTCGGTCCGGGTGCGCAGCAACACAAGCGTGACAAACAGTAATATGAACCCGGCAATGGCGACCAAGGCCGGATACCAATAGACATCGGCGACGTTTTCCTGCGCATCGAGTGACAATGATGCGCCTTGGTGCAGGCCTTGGTTCCAGAAATTCACCGCATAGCGCGACAACAGCGCAAAGACCGAGCCGACGAGGCAAAGAACCGAGGTCAGATCGGCGGCGGTGTCGGGGTTCTCAATCGCCTCCCACAGCGCCATGTAGCCGATATAAAACAGCAAAAGAATGAGGAACGAGGTCAGACGTGGGTCCCATTCCCAATAGGTCCCCCACATCGGCTTGCCCCAAATCGCCCCGGTCACAAGCGCGATCAACGTCATCGTCATGCCAATCGCCGCGGCGGATTTCGCGGCCAGAGCCGAGACATGGTGACGCCGCACGATCCAGATCAGAGAGGCCACCAACATCATCCCCCAGATGTTGATTGCCATCATCGCGCTTGGCACATGCAGGTAAAAGATTTTGACCGTCGCGCCCTGGCGATAGTCATCGGGGGTAAAGAAAAACCCCCAAACCAACCCAATCACAAAAATACAGGCCGAGACGACGGATAAAACCGGCAAAGCCCGGTCCGTCCACGCCATGAATTTTCGCGGGTTTGCCCATTCCCAGATGGATGCCATTGATCCTCATCTCCCTTGATCGCGCGTCACCTTACGGGCAACGGCGCGGTATCTCAACTCACCTTAAAGCGACCCGAATGGCGGCGGCAGCGGCAAAGGGCAGCAAAGCCACCGATCCGGCCGTGATCCCGGCCTGCATCGCCAAAGGTGTCGCCACCAAAAACCCGCCCGCGCCCCGGCGTATCACTTCGGCACCAAAAATCAGGGTCGGGATGTAAAGCGGCAAGACCAGAAGGCTCATCAACAAGCCGCCGCGTTTGAGCCCCACGGTCAGCGCCGCACCAAACGCACCAATGAACGACAGCGCAGGCGTGCCAATCAGCAACGTGACGATGAGCCAACGGTAGGCCGCAGAGTCCAGATGCAACAAAAACCCCAATGCAGGCGCAGCAAGCACCAAAGGCAAGCCCGTGGTGATCCAATGCGCCAGCGCTTTGACCGCAACCACGCCTTCAAGTGGAATCGGCGCGGTGGCCAGCAGATCAAGCGAGCCGTCTTCGAAATCCAGCGCAAAAATCCGGTCGAGCGAGAGAAGGCAGGCAAGCAACGCCCCAACCCACAAAATCCCCGGCGCAATCGCCATCAGGCGTTCGGAATTGGGTCCCACGCCAAAGGGCACCAGAGTCACCAAAATCAGGAAAAACCCGAGGCCCAAGCCAAATCCGCCGCCAGAGCGAAACGCCAATGTGAGGTCGCGCCAAAACAGCCGGATCATAAAAACGCCTCATCAAAATCGTCGCGCACCACGTCCATACGAGCCTTATAGGGGGTGACGTCGAACACGGTTTCTTCAAACCCCAACTGGATATGGGTGGCGATGATGGCCGCGCCGCCAGAGGCGACATGGGCTTTGACGGCGGCGGCAAACAGGTCCACCGAGGCCACATCCAGCGACACGGTGGGTTCGTCCAAAACCCAGACCGGGCGGTGCGTGACCCTCAAACGGGCCAAGCCCAATCGGCGCTTTTGCCCGGCGGAAAGGTTGCCCGCCGGACGTTCGGACAAGCTGTCCAAATTGAAATCGCGCAGGGCCGGGCCGATGTCGCGACCGCCGTACACCCCGGCCCAGAACATCAAGTTTTCGCGCACTGTCAGCGTCGTTTTCAACCCATCCGCATGGGCCGCATAGGCGACCGCATCGGGAGCGGTCTCAACAGTACCCGCGTAGGGCGGTTGCAACCCGGCGAGGGTGCGCAACAGCGTGGTTTTGCCCGCCCCGTTCGGTCCGCGCAGCACCAAAATCCCGCCTGACGACACGTCAAAAGACAGGCCCTCAAGAACCGGCATCCCGCCCCGCGCCACCGTCAGATTTTTCACAGAAATCAGCTTCATCCGCTCACCCTACTCGGCCTTGGCACCGTGTCACACTGGTAAAAGCGCCACTGCGACACGACGCCCCTCAGAGGCCAATACATTATAGGTGCGCGCCGCCGTGGGTGTGGCCATCGGTTCAAGCCCGATCTCCGCCGCCTCAAACACCTCGCGAAACTCTTTGGGCAAATGGGTCATGTCCGACCCGGTGCCGATGATGATGAAATCAATCTGACCTTTTAAATCCAACAGGCTGTCGCGGTCGGCATAGCCGCCCCATGGCACCACCTTGGCACCACACAAAAGCACAGCCCCCTGATGCACCTGCCCCGCGATGCGGAACATGCCGGGGCCATAGCCCTCCACTGGGATTGCGTCCTCAAAAGGCATTTCGTTGAAGTGCATGATACGGCTCCTCTTCGTGGCTCATTTTGTGGTGGCTCATTTTGTGGTGGCTCATTTGTGGCAAAAAGGCCCGCGCGGGCGGCGGACCTCTTTATCGTGACGTAAATACTCACCCTAAGGCGACGCGATCACACCGCGCTGCCGTCCGTTTGGATGCCCGGGGTCGGCTCTTTCTTGTCCCAGTCGCGTTTGACGCCGAGCCACAACAGAATGTTGGAGGCGACAAACACCGACGACCATGTCCCGACCACAACGCCCAGCGTCATGGCAAACACAAAGCCACGGATCACGTCCCCGCCCAAAACCAAAAGCGCGATGAGCGCCACCAAAGTGGTGCCCGAGGTCATGATCGTGCGCGACAGGGTTTCGTTGATCGACAGGTTCAACACACCGCCCAGATCAAGTTTCTTATACTTGCGCAGGTTCTCCCGCACCCGGTCAAACACCACCACAGTATCGTTCAATGAGTAACCGACAATGGTCAAAAGGGCCGCGATGATCGTAAGGTCGAATTGAATGCCCAACAGCGCAAACACCCCGATGGTGATGGCGACGTCATGGACCAAGGCCACGACAGCCCCAAGCGCAAATTGCCATTCAAACCGCAGCCAGATGTAGAACAACACGGCGACGATGGCGGCGGCCACGGCCTCGACCGCGGTCCAGATCAATTCTCCCGACACTTTCGGCCCCACGGATTCGACCGAGGGGAAGGTGATCGTTGGATCAACGGTTTTAAGCGCATCTTCGACCGTCGTGATGGTTTCCGGCGTGATCGCCTCGACCTCGTCTTGCGCCTGAATGCGGACCATGGCGACATGTTGGTTCTCGGCAAAATTCGGATCAAACACTTCGGTAATCGAAATGTCACCCAGCCCCAGCGTCGACATGGCGCTGCGATATTCGGCAACATCGACAGCGGATTCGGATTGGGTCCGAATGGTGGTGCCGCCTTTGAAATCAATGCCGAAATTCAGGCCCATGGCCAAGAAGGCCACAACAGCGACCACAACCAACGCCGCCGAGAGACCAAAGGTCGCCTTGGCGCGTTTGAAAAAGTCGATGGTGGTTTCGCCCGGCACCAGTTGGAACCCCTTGAGCGTCCAGCCTTTGCGGTTCTTGCGACCGTACCACCACACGACCATCGCGCGGGTCACATAGATCGCGGTGAAGACCGAGGTGATCAGACCCAACACAAGCGTCACGGCAAAGCCTTTGACCGGGCCGGAGCCCATGACAAACAGGATCGCGGCGGTGATAAACGTGGTGATGTTGGCGTCAATAATGGCCGAAAGCGCCTTTTCATAGCCAAGCTCAATCGCGCGCCCCACCCCTTTGGCGGTTTTCAATTCCTCGCGAATACGTTCGAAAATCAACACGTTGGCGTCCACCGCCATACCGACGGTCAAGACGATCCCGGCAATGCCCGGCAGCGTCAGCGTCGCGCCAATGGCGGAGAGAAGGCCAAACAACAACCCGACGTTGATGATCAAAGCGAGGTTGGCGAAGAGACCAAACAACCCATAGGACACGCCCATGAACAAAAGCACGGCGGCAAAGGCGACGACCGTGGCGATGCGTCCGGCGGCAATACTGTCGGCGCCGAGTTCCGGCCCGATGGTGCGTTCTTCCAAAAAGTTGATCTTGGCCGGCAGTGCACCCGCGCGCAGCAACACCGAAAGATTGGTGCTTTCCTCCACCGTAAACGAGCCGGTGATCTGACCAGAGCCGCCGCGAATGGCATCTTGGATGCGCGGGGCGGAAATCACTTCGTTGTCGAGCACAATGGCAAACAAAGCGCCGACATTGGCCGCCGTGTAATCGCCAAATTTGCGCGCGCCTGTCGGGTTGAACCGGAACGACACCGCCGGGCGACCGTTTTGGTCAAACACCGGCTGGCTGTCGGTCAACTCGTCGCCGGACACAACGGCGGTGTTTTCGAGGATGTAATACACACCCGGTTCATTCACAGACGGCGCGATGACATTGCGCGCGCCGGGGGCCTCATTGGCATTGGTGGTGCGCCCCACGACCGGGTTAAAGGTCAGTTTCGCGGTGGTGCCGATCAGGGCTTTGAGTTCAGAGGCGGACCCAATGCCCGGCACCTGAATGAGAATGCGGTTTTCACCCTGACGTTGAATCGTCGGTTCGCGGGTGCCGACCTCGTCCACACGGCGGCGGATGATTTCAAGCGACTGCTGAAGCGTGCGGTCATCCGTGGCGGCTTTTTCGGCTTCTGACAACTGAATGGTGATCACGTCGCCCGTGGCGGACACGTCGATGTCATTTTGCCCCGCAGAGGTCAGCGACACCACCGGCGCGCCAAGTTTGCGGACACTCGCAAGCGCGGTTTCCATGCCGGAAGGTTCGGAAATACGCACGCGGAGCTGGCCCGCAGGCGCGTCAATGCGGCGGATCGTGCCCACCGTGGCGCGCTCATCACGCAACGCATCGCGCACATCCGGCCAAAGCGCATCCATCCGCGCGCCGTAGACCTCGGCAACCTCAACTTCGCCCAAAAGATGCGCCCCACCGCGCAAATCAAGGCCCAGATTGACCAGATTGGACGGCAAAAACGACGGCCAGGCGTCGCGCGCTGCGGCGCGTTCGGGCGTCTCGCCGGATTTTTCAATCGCTGCAATGGCGTCATTATGGCCTTCGACCCGAGGGTAAAAGGCGTTTGGAAGCGCCCCCAAAAGGCCAAGGGCGACGAGCCCCCAGATGACGATCCGTTTCCAAAGAGGGAGTTGCAGCATGTTGGGAGCCTGAGCGATTTGGTCTGAAAAGGGAAAGGCCCGCGCGTGTGCCCGGGCCTTGGATGTTTTTGGGACTTAAGCGGCCGGTTCGGTTTTTGACACCACGTTGGCCAGCGTGCCTTTTTGAACGCGCACTTTCACGCCCTCGGCAATCTCGACCTCAAGCGTGCCATCTTCGCGCACTTTCGCCACTTTGCCCATCAAACCACCTGCGGTGATCACCTCGTCGCCCCGGCGCACAGCTTCGATCATCGCGCGATGCTCTTTGGCCTTTTTTTGCTGCGGGCGGATCATCAGGAAATACATGATCGCGAAAATCGCAATCAGCGGTGCGAATTGCATGATCGGGTTAGCGGCAGCGCCACCGGCAGCTTGGGCATAGGCAGGAGATACGAACATTTGGTCGTCCTTTTGTCTGTCATTAATCTGTCAGAGCGGCCCCTCGCCACCCTTCAAAGTCGCCGCGCACCCTATAGCGGGCCTTGGACCTTGGCAAGCAATGCCCGCCAGGTTTTACGCGGCTGTCATCGGCATCCAAAGCGGCATCAAAAACGGCTCACAAAAACCGCCCGCCGCGCTCGATCACTTCGATCTTGTACCCATCCGGATCGGTGATGAAAAAGAACTTGGCCACGCGGGTGCCCGCAGGCGCGAAATCGACGATTTTGCCGGGGTTGAGCCCCGCCGCCTCCATCCGCGCATGTTCCTCGGCGAGATCTTTGACCGACACGGCAAAATGGCCGTAACCGTTGCCAAGATCATAAGGCTCGGTGGTGGATTTGTTGACGGTCAGTTCCAGCTCAAAGGCAGACTCGGGGTTTGACAGGTAGATCAGCGCAAACTCCGGGAAGTCCAATTTCTCCGCCACGTCTAACCCAAACGCCGCCTGATAAAACGCTACCGAGCGCGCTTCCTCTAAGACACGGATGCAGGAATGGATGGCTTTGGCTGTCATGGGTCTCGGTCCTTTGGGCTTTTCATAGGGGTGGTTTGAGCTTCATATGGGGAGGCCATACCCATTTGCATAGAGCCTTTCGATGACTGATTTTATGAATCGCCTGACCCAGATGCTGTCCACCCCATGGGTTCCATGGATCATTTTAGGCGTGATCGCTGTGGGTGTCTTGCTTGGGCAGGTGCAGAAACATGTGCCCGATGATCCGATTGCCCGAATTAAAAAAACATTTGGCGCCGACGACATGCCGCATGTTGTCGCCTTGGCGATTGTCCTGTTATGGGCCGCGCTTGGTGCAGTGTTGGCGGCTGGGCTTTTGACGCTCTTGGCCGAAATCGCTTGGGGCACCGTGCGACCCGAAACACCGGCGGGTGAGAGCGACTTTCGTTTTCTGCTCACCAAGACAACGGCGCTCACGGCGGTGCTGGGCGGGTTGATCGCCCTGCCCTTTACGGCTTTGCGTCTCAAACACACCGCCACCCAAACCCGCCATGCCGCCGATGTGTTGTTCAATGAAAAACTCAATGACGCCAACACTGACCTTCATGCACGGTATCAAACGACGGAAAAGCAGGAGGACGGCACCTATGTCGACATTTGGAAAGACGACATCGTCCGCCGCAATGGCGCGATTGATCGGTTGGAAGCCCTGGCCGTGGAAGACCCAAGTTTTGCCCCCCGCATCGCCCGTATTTTATGTGTCTATCTCAAGGAAATGTCTTCTGAACATCGCGCTGAAGAAATGCCCCAAGGCTTGTATGGCGTAGCAATTCGCGATTGGGCACGGGGCCTTACCGTCAAACGATCCGACATGGAAACCGCCGCACAGGTGCTGGGACGCTTGCATGATAAAACAGGCGTGCCCGCCAAAGACCTTGCCATTGACCTGAGCCGGGTCAACCTGCAGGCAATGCGGCTGTCCGAGTTGAACTTTGAGCACGCGACGATGAATGGCGTGAAACTCAATGGAGCGGAACTCAGTGGGGCGAGCCTCAATGGAGACACAGACCTTACGGCCGTGCATGCAACGGGTGCGGCCCTGAGGGCTGTCAACTTGAAAGGTGTCCCTAAATTGGAAGATCTTGTCACATCCGCTTTCGGTGATGCCTCTGTGATCCTGCCCGACGACATCAAACACTTGGTCAAAGACACATGGCCAGACGAGGAGCTGGATGACAAAGAATACCATGAGGAATGGAACCGTTTCGCAAAAGAACTCAAAGCCTATGTCCCGCCGCAACGCCGTACACCGCTCGAATAACTCGCCGTTGATCCCCCCTGCCCGCTGAGGCATAAGCCTAGCCAAGATCAAATCACCACTGAGGACTCCCCCGATGCATGACATCAAGGCCATTCGCGAAAATCCTGACGCATTTGACGCCGCTTTGGCGCGGCGGGGGCTGTCTGGGGTGTCGTCCGAGGTGCTGGCACTCGACGCGGATCGGCGTGCTAAAATTGCGGCGGCAGAGGATGCCAAGGCCGAACAGAACAAGGCTTCCAAACTTGTGGGTGCGGCCAAGGCCAAGGGCGACGAGGCGGAATTTGAGCGTCTGCGCGCGCTTGTGGCGGAGAAAAAGGCAGAAATTGCCCGACTGACGGATGAGGCCAAGGACGAGGACGCCCGGCTCACCGACATGCTGGCCCGCATCCCCAACCTGCCCGCCGCCGACGTGCCCGAGGGCAAGGATGAGAGCGAGAATATCGAGATCAAGCGCTGGGGCAATGTACCCAGCTATGACTTTGATCCGAAAGAACATTACGACATCACTGCCGTCACCAAAGCGATGGATTTCGAAACCGGAGCCAAGATTTCCGGCGCGCGGTTTGTGGTGCTCAAAGGTGCCGTGGCGCGCATCCACCGGGCACTGTCGCAATTCATGCTCGACACCCATGTGGACGAAAACGGCCTGACGGAAATCAACACGCCGGTGATCGTCCGCGATGAGGCGATGTATGGCACCGATAAGTTGCCTAAATTCGGCGAGGACAGCTATCAGACCACCAATGGCTGGTGGTTGATCCCGACCTCTGAGGTGCCGCTGACCTATTCGGTGGCGAATGATATTTTGGACGAGGCGGCATTGCCGATCCGCATGACCGCGCATTCGCTGTGCTTTCGTTCCGAGGCCGGATCGGCGGGCCGCGACACGTCGGGCATGTTGCGTCAGCACCAGTTTGAAAAGGTCGAAATGGTCTCGATCACCCATCCCGATGCGAGCGACGCGGAGCAAAAACGCATGTTGGCCTGTGCCGAGGGCATCCTTGAAAAGCTCGGCGTGCCTTACCGCACGGTGGCGTTGTGCACCGGCGACATGGGCTTTGGCGCGCGCCGCACCTTTGACATCGAGGCGTGGTTGCCGGGGCAAAACACCTATCGTGAAATCTCCTCGGTCTCGACCACGGGCGATTTTCAGGCGCGGCGGATGAACGCCCGGTTCAAACCCGCCGATGGCGGCAAGCCGGAGTTTGTGCATACGCTCAATGGCTCCGGTCTGGCCGTGGGGCGGTGTTTGATTGCGGTGCTGGAAAACGGTCAAAACGCCGACGGTTCGGTGACCTTGCCCGACGTGCTTGCGCCATACTTGGGCGGCAAGCTGACCCTGACCGTCGAGGGCGTCTTGGCCTAACGCGCCAACAACACCTCACATGATTTTCTGACAAACGGCGCCCTTTCCGGCGCCGTTTTCTGTCCTATATGGAGAACTGCGCGGCCCATTCCATGCTTGGCCCATGAAAGGACATCCCATGTATATGAAAGCCATTTTCGCCTTTGTCAGCGCGCTGGCCTTTGCCATTTTAGGCCCGCTTTTGGCCCCTGGATTTGGCGGCTATGACCCCTCGCTCTTTCCGATCCCACAGGACAATGCGCCGATTGTGCCCGCTGGCTATGCCTTCGCGATTTGGGGAGTGATCTATGCGTGGTTGGTGATTTCCGGCGGGTTCGGATTGTTCAAACGTGCCGATGCAGAAGACTGGGACCCGATGCGTTGGCCGTTGATTGCCTCGTTGGTGATCGGCACGCCGTGGTTGGCCGTCGCGATGGTGTCACCGCTTTGGGCCACGATTTTGATTTTCGCCATGTTGGGTTTGGCCTTGCTGGCGATGGACCGCGCACCGGTGTCGGACCCTCGGTGGGCCCGCGCGCCGGTGTCGCTCTACGCCGGGTGGTTGACCGCCGCGTCCTTTGCCTCTTTGGGGATTTTGGCCGCCGGTCATGGCGTGATCTTTGGTCAGGTCGGCTGGGCCCTGATCTGTCTTGTCGGGGCCTTTGTCGTGGCTCTGATCGGCCATAAAATGCGCCCGGATGCGCCGCTCTACCCGCTCGGCACCGCTTGGGCTTTGATCGCGATTGTGGTACGCAATTGGGGCACGCATTGGGTCGTGGCCTGTGTGGCCGCCTTCGGGGCGGTGATCCTTTTGATCCTATCCGCAAACAGTGCGCGCAGAGTCGTGATTTGAGCCGGAGCCGGAAAGACCTATGTCCAAACCATCAGCCTATATCGCCCAACATGGGTTTCCCAAAGATCAACGCGCCACAGTCGCCGCTCTGTTTTGGCAGGCGTTCAAGGCCAAGTTAGGTCTGTTGATGCGACCAGAAGAGACGGCACTGCAATTCCTCACTCAGGTGGCCGATCCGTTACATGCTCTGTGTGTTCTGCACGACGAGGGCACGCTTTTGGGCGTCGCGGGGTTTAAGACCGACACGGGCAGCTTTGTCGGTGGCGGGCTGTCGGATCTGGCACAGGCCTATGGCTGGCTTGGGGCGCTTTGGCGCGCTGTCGGCCTCTCACTTTTGGAGCGCGACCTACAACCCGGCGTATTGACCATGGACGGTATTTTTGTCGCCCCGCACGCGCGTGGATTGGGCATTGGCACCACGCTTTTGCAAGCGATCAAAACCGAAGCGGCGGCACAGGGCTGCCATGCGGTCCGCCTTGATGTGATCGACATCAATCCCCGCGCCCGTGCGCTTTATGAACGTGAGGGGTTTGTCGCGCAAAAGACCAAACAGATTGGGCCGCTGCGCCATCTGTTTGGGTTTCAAACTGCGACCGAGATGCGGTTTGCTCTTAGCCCCGTTGCGGATACGGCGCGCCCCCAATGAGCGGGCCAGCGTGGCCCCATGTTCGCAGACCATCTGTGCCATCCTCAGTCGCCTCGCCTGACCTCTTTCAGGTCTGTTTCAACGCCTGTTGTGCCACGTCCATGACGTGATCCGAAAGCGAAAGATTCGCCATATCTGCATCGCTGACCCAAGCCGCCTCCATCGCATCGTCATCGGCCACCGCCACCCCGGATTTATAGGCACAGGCCACGGCGACCAAAAGGAAATGGTGCATCACCTCAGAGCCATCGCGATCAATCAATTCAACATGCCCGATCACCTCGCCCGCCACCGCCGTCACGCCGGTCTCCTCACGGAGTTCACGCGCGGCGGCTTCGGCCAAACTCTCGCCAAGCTCGACATGCCCGCCGGGAAAGCCCCAAAGCCCGGCGTCCGGCGGATTGCGGCGCTGCACCAGAAGGAATTTCCCCTCATGCAGACAGACCGCCAGCACCGCGAGTTTCGGGATTTGAGGTGCGCTTTGGCTCATCAAGCTACTCCGCCGCCTTGCGCGCTTTGATCTTTTCAAGCATCGGTTTGAGGTAGCGCCCCGTGTGACTTGCCTCGACCTCGGCCACCTGTTCGGGCGTGCCGGAGGCGACAATGCGCCCGCCGCCATCGCCGCCTTCGGGGCCAATGTCGATGATGTAATCGGCGGTCTTGATCACATCCAGATTGTGTTCAATCACGATCATCGAATTGCCCTGATCGACCAGTTCATGCAGCACCTCAAGCAGCTTTTTGACGTCTTCAAAATGCAGGCCTGTGGTGGGTTCATCGAGGATGTAAAGCGTGCGGCCCGTGGCGCGTTTGGACAGTTCTTTCGACAGCTTCACCCGTTGGGCTTCGCCGCCCGAAAGCGTCGTCGCCTGTTGCCCGACCTTGATATAGCCAAGCCCGACCCGCACCAGCGCATCCATCTTTTCGCGGATCACCGGAACGGCCTTAAAGAACTCTTGTGCATCCTCAACCGTCATATCAAGAACGTCGGCTATGCTTTTGCCTTTAAACTGAATTTCCAAAGTTTCACGATTGTAACGCTTGCCGCGGCAGGTCTCGCATTCGACGTACACATCGGGCAGGAAATGCATCTCGATCTTGATCACGCCATCGCCCTGACAGGCTTCGCACCGCCCGCCTTTGACGTTGAAACTAAACCGTCCGGGCTTATATCCGCGGGCTTTCGATTCCGGCAGACCGGCGAACCAATCGCGGATCGGGGTGAAGGCCCCGGTGTAGGTCGCGGGGTTGGAGCGCGGGGTGCGGCCGATTGGGCGTTGGTCGATGTCGATGACCTTATCGAGGTGCTCAAAGCCCTTGATCGTCTCACAAGGTGCCGGCGTTTCGCGCGCGCCGTTCAGTTTGGTGGCGGCGTTTTTATAGAGCGTCTCGATGGTCAGCGTCGATTTCCCGCCGCCGGACACGCCAGAGACACAGATGAATTTGCCCAGCGGGAACTCCGCCGTCACCTCTTTGAGGTTGTTGCCGGTGGCTTTGACCACGGTCAGCGTCTTGCCATTGCCTTTGCGCCGCTTGCTTGGCACCGACACTTCGCGGGTCCCCGCAAGATATTGCCCGGTGAGCGAGGCGGCGTCCGCTTCGATCTCTTGCGGTGTGCCTTTGGAAACGATTTGCCCGCCATGGACCCCCGCCCCCGGCCCCATGTCAAAGACGTAATCGGCCTCGCGGATCATATCCTCGTCATGCTCAACCACGATCACGGTGTTGCCCTGATCGCGCAGATTTTTCAGCGTACCGATGAGGCGATCATTGTCGCGTTGGTGCAACCCGATGGAGGGCTCATCAAGCACATAAAGCACACCCTGAAGCCCCGATCCGATTTGCGAGGCCAGTCGGATGCGTTGGCTTTCCCCCCCCGACAAGGTTCCGGCATTGCGCGACATGGTCAGGTATTCAAGGCCTACGTTGTTCAAAAACCCCAACCTCTCGCGGATCTCTTTGACGATGGCACGGGCGATTTCTTGTTTCTGCGGTGAGAGCGCGTCCATCACACCGAGCGTCCACTCATAGGCCTGTTTGATCGACTTTTCGACCACTTGGCCGACATGAAGCAGTTCGGTTTCCCCATCTACAACGGAGCCGATCTTGACCGCCCGCGCCGCTTCATTCAGGCGATAGCCACCGCATAGCCCGCAAGGCCGGTTGTTTTGATAGCGCTCAAACTCTTCGCGCACCCAATTGCTGTCGGTTTCGCGGTAACGGCGTTCCATATTGGGGATCACGCCCTCAAAGCTGCGGGTCACCTCATAGACGCGGCCACCGTCATCATAGCGGAACGGGATTTCCACTTTGCCGGAGCCATAGAGAAAGACCTTTTGCACGTCCTCGGGGATGGATTTCCACGGGGTCGAGGCTTTGAACCCGTAATGTTTGGCCAGCGCTTCGATGGTCTGGAGGAAATAGGGTGTTTTGCCTTTGCGCCAGGGCGCGATGGCCCCGTCGGCGATTTTCAACGCCGCATCGGGCACGACCAAGCGTTCGTCGAAAAACAGTTCAACCCCAAGCCCGTCACATTGCGGACAGGCCCCGAACGGCGCGTTGAACGAGAACAGCCGCGGTTCGATTTCCGAAATGGTAAAGCCCGACACCGGGCAGGCGAATTTTTCCGAAAAGGTCAGACGCTCTGGATCGCCCTCGCCCTCTTTTGGCGCGGTCTCCAATATGGCAATGCCATCGGCCAGATCAAGCGCGGTGCGCAGGCTGTCGGCCAGACGCGTTTCCAAACCTTCGCGCACCACCAAACGGTCCACCACCACGTCAATGTCATGGCGGAATTTCTTGTCCAATGTCGGCGGTTCATCCAGCTCGTAAAACGCGCCGTCAACTTTGACGCGTTGAAAGCCCTGTTTGCGTAACTCTAGGAATTCTTTGCGATATTCGCCTTTTCGGTCGCGCACGATCGGGGCCAAAAGAAAGCCGCGCGTGCCCTCCTGCATCCGCATGATGATATCGACCATGTCCTGGATCTGTTGCGCCTCAATCGGCTCACCTGTGGTGGGGCTATAGGGCGTCCCGGCGCGGGCAAACAACAGGCGCAGATAGTCGTAAATCTCGGTGACCGTGCCGACGGTCGAGCGCGGGTTTTTCGAGGTGGTTTTTTGCTCAATCGAGATCGCGGGCGACAGGCCCGAAATGTGATCCACATCCGGCTTGCCCATCATGTCCAAAAACTGACGGGCATAGGCAGACAGGCTTTCGACATAGCGGCGCTGGCCCTCGGCGTAGATCGTGTCAAAGGCCAAAGAGGATTTGCCCGACCCGGACAGGCCGGTGATCACCACCAATTCGTCGCGCGGAATATCCACATCAACGTTTTTGAGATTGTGCTCGCGCGCGCCGCGCACTTCGATAGTTTTGAGTTCGACCATAGCCCACTTGCCCTCTGTCCACACCCGATCTGACCGAGATCTTTGCCCCGGCGCAGCCGCTCCCCATATCTAGGCGAGCGTGGCCTATGTTCCAATAGGAAAATAAGAACGTAACAAGAACTTTTGGCATGCGTGCTGTTTTTTCCACCATTGGCACGCCCGAACAGGGCTTTGGTGATTTCATCACAGACACACGCTTGCCCTCAGGCCTAGAAGCAGCGCAAAGACATGCAACAGATTGCAAAGGTGGAATGAAATGTTTGGACTGTTTGGCGGTGGGCCGAAAATTTCTGTGGATGCGGTCAAAGCGGGTCTGACACAGGGCACGATGATCTTGGTCGATGTGCGCGATAAGCAAGAGTTGCACATGACCGGCACGGCCAAGGGCGCAATCCATGTGCCGCTGACGGTGATTGCAGCGAAATGTGATCCGCGTTCGCCCGACTGCCTGCCGGCGTTCAAAGACACGAAACTCACCAAGGTGCTGTACTGCGCCTCCGGTGCGCGTTCCTCAAATGCCGCCTCCCTGTTGAAACGGCTGGGCCATGAGGATGTGCAAAACCTTGGCGGGCTGCACAATTGGGTTGCCGGTGGTGGTGAGGTTGTGAACGTCTAAGGCGCTTTCACCCCGCGTAAAACACAGAAAAGGCGGCCATTTGGCCGCCTTTTATCAATCTGACATTGAACGGATCACTCAGCGGCCTCGGACACCGTGCCCTCAAATTTCGCCCCATCGGGTCGAATGACGGTATCGGCAGAACTGGCATCCGGGCCCATGTAATAGCTCCGACGCGCGGTGAACCGCCCGGCGATAAAGCGCATGAATTCGGTCACCCGCGGCACATGGCGCAGGTCCGGGTGGGTCAAGACCCAAAGCGGCGTATGATCGGTCAGCTTCAGCCCCGGCACCCGCACCAAATGCGGATCACTTTCCCCCAGGAAATGCGCGGTGCGGACCATGCCCACGCCCTGACGCGCCAAAGCCATGGCCGTGATCATATCATCGGTACGCATCGCCACGCGGCAACTTGGCAGATCGGCAAAAAGCGCGGTCGGATTGGTCTGTGCCCAAGCCAAAAACGCGATATAGGGCAGATGCGTTTCGGTATCGCGCCCCTCGATCACGTCTTTATACTGTTCAATGAAACTCGGGGCCGCAAACCACCCGGCGCGTTGCGACGACATCATCCGGCCCCAGAGGCTTTCCTCGGGCGATTGCGTCACCCGGATCGCCACATCCGCCTCGCGCCGGTGCAGGTTCAACACCTCCGTCGCGCCGACGATTTGCAAATCAATAGCCGGGTGCAGCTCCTTGAATGTTTTGAGATCCTGCGCGAAATGATTGTCGGCCAAAAGCGGCGGGATGGTGACTTTCAATTCGCCTTCTTCGGTCTCGTCGCGAGCGGCGAGCGCCATATCGAGCGCGACCATGCGCGCCTCGACCTCTTCGGCATGGGCAATCGCCACCTGCCCCGCTTCGGTCGGTTGCAGGCCGGAGGCAAGGCGGGTGAAGAACCGCACACCGGCGGTGTCTTCGGCCTTGGCCAATTGCCGCGACACGGTGGCATGATTCACGCCCAGCACTCTGGCGGCGCCAGATAGGCCACCTTCGCGCGCAACGGCGAGAATATAACGAAGAGAATCCCAGTCAGTCATATTGACACATTACATCACATCTATTTGCGCACAAGGGGCGCGCTATCTTGCGGGGCTTTGCCCACATGTATTTACGAAACGATATGGTTTTGCAAATAAAAAGCGCCCCAGAGCCGGGGCGCTTTTCTCATTCAAAGCGACGTCAGCTTAAATATGCAGCGCACGGCCATAGGCGTCGAGCACCGATTCATGCATCATTTCCGACATGGTCGGGTGCGGGAAGACCGTGTTCATCAGGTCTTCTTCGGTGGTTTCAAGTTCGCGACCGATGACGTAGCCTTGGATCATTTCGGTCACTTCCGCGCCCACCATATGCGCGCCCAAAAGCTCGCCGGTTTTGGCGTCAAACACGGTTTTCACCAGACCCTCGGCCTCGCCCATCGCAACGGCTTTGCCATTGCCAATAAAGGGAAATTTGCCAACTTTGATCTCATATCCGGCATCAATGGCCTTGGCTTCGGTCAGACCGACCGAGGCGACTTGCGGATGACAATAGGTGCAGCCCGCAATCGAGTTCGGCTTGATCGCATGGGGGTGCAGACCGGCGATAAGTTCGGCCACCATGACGCCCTCATGCGAGGCTTTATGCGCCAACCATGGCGCGCCCGCGATGTCGCCAATGGCGTAAACGCCCTCGACCCCGGTGCGGCAATATTCGTCGGTGACGACATGGGTGCGGTCGATTTTGACGCCCATCTCCTCAAGGCCGAGACCTTCGACATTGCCAACGATGCCGACGGCGGAAATCACCGTGTCAAACTCGTGTTTCTCGATTTTGCCGTTGATTTCGATATGGGCGACGACCTTGTCCTTGCTTCGGTCCAGCTGTTTGACGCCGGATTTTTCGTGGATGGTCATGCCCTGTTTGACGAATTGCTTTTTGGCGAAAGCAGAGATGTCTTTGTCCTCGACCGGCAAGACACGGTCCATGACTTCGACCACGGTCGTGTCCGCGCCGAGCGTGTTGTAGAAGGAGGCAAATTCGATGCCGATCGCGCCCGAGCCGATGACAAGCAGCTTTTTTGGCATGTGTTTGGGCACCAAAGCGTCGCGGTAGGTCCAAACCCGGTCGCCGTCGCCCTCAAGGCCCGGCAATTGCCGCGCCCGCGCGCCTGTCGCGACGATGATGTTTTTGGTAGTCAGGATCTCGTCCTTGCCATCATTGGTTTTGACAGAGACTTTGCCATTTCCGGCCAATTTGGCCTCGCCCATGATCGACGTGACCTTGTTCTTTTTGAACAGGCCCTTGATCCCGGCGTTCATCTGTTTGGCGACGCCGCGTGACCGTTTGACAATGGCGTCAAGGTCAAACCCGATGTTGTCGACGGAGAGGCCAAATTCCTTGGCCCGGTGCATTTGGTGATAGACTTCGGCGGAGCGCAACAGCGCCTTGGTCGGGATACACCCCCAGTTCAGGCAAATCCCACCCAGGTTTTCGCGCTCGACACAGGCGACGTTGAGCCCCAACTGCGCCGCACGGATCGCGGCGACATAGCCGCCCGGTCCTGCGCCGATGACCACGAGGTCAAAAGATGTGCCAGAAAATGTGTCAGACATGGAGGGTCCTCCCGAAACCAAAATCAACGCCTTTTGCGCCTTGCCCTATGAGGTCAGCGAAAAGGCCCGCGCCATTTCAATCGTGCCGTCGCATTGCTGTTGATCCGCGATCCCGAGCGACGACAAAACAATTTAGTTTGATACTAAACTATCTTGAAAATCGTGGCAACGGGGCGCGCAACACTCAGCCCGAAAGGCTGCGTCCCGCTCAGCGCATAGCTTGAGCGGGAGGCGCATAGATTGGGTCGAGGATTTGAAAGCTCGGAAAACCGCTCCCGGATCAGGCCGCGCGCGCCGCCGCCATGTCTTTGAGCACCGCGCCGTAGCCACCAGAAGTGATAAATTGCGCCTCGACGTGGGTTGAGCGCCGATCCAAAGCCGCGTTGCGGTAAGGAAAGCGGCCAAACATGCGGATCACTTCGCGATGCGCCTGTGCGTGGCGCAGATTGTCGGGCTGTTCCGAAAGGCGTTCAAACATCAGGCGCACACAGCGGTCCTGATCGGTGAGGTTTTCGGAATGCATCAAAGGCAGATAGAAAAATTGCCGTGCGGGCGCATCAATGCGCATGTCCCAGCCCTTATCAATCGCGGCCTTGGCGGCGGTGAGGGCGATCCGGTCAGAGGCAAAGGCGCGCCCCTGCCCGCGGAACATATTGCGCGACATTTGATCATTGAGAATGATATAGGCCAGCGCGCCGGAGGCATGGGTCAGCCAGAGCGAATAGGCGCCCTCCTGAGCCTTTTCCCAAGTAGAGAGGAACTGATCGCGGATGCGCGCATCAAGGGCCTCATCCACCTTATACCAATCTGCCGGGGTCAACTCATCCAGCCAAAAGGCAAGAATATCCTCTGGCGTTTTCTGCGGGGATTGGGTGTGAGTCTGGGCCATCAGTCGCTCCTCTCGACGGCGTCATCGTTGTAAAACCGTTACAATCCAAAAGAGTGGTGCGCAAGTTAATTATAATGTTGACGTCAAACTATTATCAATGTTGCTGAAAATGCCACTCGCAAGCCTCATCAGCCGTTTTGAGACCTGTGATCTGGCTCATCCTCATGGCTTGCCTCTTCGGCCCGTTCAATCGCCACCTCTTGGGCCATTTCCCCAACCACAGGCGAGGCCGAGGGCATCACGGCGACATAAGACGTGGTTTCATCCACCGGCACAGACGCGCGACGCGTCATCCGCCACAGCGCATAGGCGGCCACGCCCCCCATCAACACCGCCTGCATCAACCAATAGCCACGCGGACCGATATTGCCCATCAACCAACCGGCAATCAGCGGCCCCCCGACAGCCCCCACCCCATTGATGAACAACAGCCCACCAGAGGAGGCGGCCATATCTTCGGGATCGAGGTAATCATTGGTATGGGCGATCAACAGCGAATAGAGCGGATTCGCCGCCCCGCCCGCCACAAAGGCGATGCCCAAAACAAGCACATAGTTGCCGGGAATCAGAATGCCGACGATACAGGCGACCGTGCCCATGCCCGCAACGCCAAAGATCGCTTTGCGCCGGTCAATGTGATCCGCAACCCAGCCAATCGGCATCTGAAACGCCACAGCGCCAATATAAATTGCCGCAATGAAGGTGGAGATTTGGCCCAAAGAAAAGCCTGATTGGGTGGCATAGACCGCACCCATCGCCATTTGCGAGGCAAAGACACCGCCCATCAGGAACATGCCAACACAGCCCAGGGGCGAGACTTCAAACAGCTTTTTGAACGTCATCGGCTTGGAGGTTTCAAAGGCGGGCGTGGGCGTCACAGACAACAGGATCGGCGCGAAAGAGATCGAGACCAAGACCGAGGGGACGATGAACAAAATGAACCCCGACGGGTCACCTTGAGACAGAATCCATTGCGCGACGACGATGCCGACCATCTGAACCAACATATAGGCCGAAAGGGCCTTGCCGCGCACTTCGTTGGAGGCGGCATTGTTGAGCCAGCTTTCCGAGGTCACATAAACGCCGGAAAAACAGAACCCCAACAAGACCCGCAGAGCGGTCCAGACCCAAGGGTCCGCGACCACCGGAAACAGGATGAGCGCGGCGGAGATAAAAGAGGCAAGGGCCGCAAACACCCGCACATGGCCGACGCGGCGGATGAGCAGCGGTGCGACGCGTGATCCGCCCAAAAAGCCTAAGAAATAGCCCGACATGACGATGGAGATTTCCAGCGTCGAAAAACCTTCAAGCCCGCCACGAACCCCCAAAAGGGAACCCTGCAAACCATTGCCGATCATCAGTAAAAGAATGCCCAAAAGAAGCGGCGAGGAGGAGGCGAGGACTTGTTTCATCCCCGGACCCTATTGGGATTCGAGGAGGAGGGAAACCCGCGGTGTGTGGCAAGGTCTTATGCCACACACCGCGGGCCGCACGACCTCAATCGCGTTGCGGCAGCAAAAGCGAGGCATCGCCATAGGAAAAGAACCGGTAGCCTTCGGACAGGGCATGATCATAGACCGCGCGCATCCGCTCGCGCCCCATCAGCGCCGCCACCAACATCAAAAGCGTGCTTTTGGGCAGGTGGAAATTGGTCATCAACGCATCTGTAATGCGGAACTGATAGCCGGGTTTGATGAAAATATCGGTCTCACCCAAAAACGGTGCAATCACGCCGGGCGCGGGCGCGGCGGATTCGATCAGCCGCAGCGCCGTGGTGCCGACCGGGATCACCCGCCCGCCGCGTTGCTTGGTGGTGTTGATCTCATGCGCAGCACCTTCTGAGACCTCGCCCCATTCCGCATGCATTTTGTGATCCTCGACATTGTCGACCTTGACCGGCAAAAACGTCCCCGCCCCGACATGCAGGGTCACATAGGTGAATTCGACGCCCTTTTGCGCCAGCGCCTTGAGCAGCGGCTCATCGAAATGCAGCGAAGCGGTGGGCGCGGCCACCGCCCCCATATTGCGGGCCCAGACGGTTTGGTAATCCTCTTTATCTTGGGCGTCGGCTTTGCGTTTGGCCTCGATATACGGCGGCAAGGGCATCGACCCGGCCTGTGCCAAGGCCGCATCAAAATCCTCGCCCGTGAGGTTAAAGGCGACAATCGCCTCGCCCTCGTCTTTGGCGACCAAAGTGGCGGACAGATCATCGGAAAACCGCACCTCTTCGCCCTCTTTGATCTTTTTGAGCGGCTTGATCAGTGCGCGCCAGATCATCCCGCCATGCCCCGCCTGCGCCTGTGGCTCCAACAGGGTCACTTCGATCCTGGCCTCTTGATAGCCCTGCGCCGTGTCGCGGCCACGTTTGCCGGTCAGGCGCGCGGGCAGCACTTTGGTGTCATTCAACACCAACCGATCGCCGGGCTGCAACCAGTCCAAAAGATCGGTAACATGACCATCGGTGATGCTCTCTGGCGTGGCCACCAAAAGCCGCGCCGAAGAGCGCGGTTTGGCGGGCCGTGTGGCAATCAACGCCTCGGGCAGATCGAAATCGAAATCAGACAGTTTCATATGGCCTCACCTCAGGCGGATTGGGTTACTCGCCCCCGGCGGGCTTTTTACGGAAGATGTCACGCAACGCCCCCGGCGTCAGGATCGAGAGCGGATTGACCCCAACAGCGGGCGATTTGGCATCCCCCGTCAGCGTATAGGTAAAGCCAAACAGCCCCTCGCCTTTGCGTGCCACAACCTGCCCCAGAGCATTGATAAAATAGACGGGCGAGACGACACCTTGGAGGTCCACCTGACCTGCGTTGGTGTCATAAAGCCCTTCGAGGGTAATGCCAAGAGAGGGGCCCTCGGCGGTGCCATCGCGGATGCTCAATTTGCCCGGACGCAGGATGAAATCGCCTTGGACTTGCGAAAACTGAATGCCGCCCGCCCCGGTCATTTGATCAATCAGACCAACGACAGAGATCGCGGACAAGAGCTCAGCCAGCGCCGGGGCGGACTGCACCCGGATGTCATGGATCACCACTCGCCCGTCATAGCTACCGGCTTCGGGCAAGGCGGTCAGGCCAAAACTCATCTCTCCCCCCGACGCCCGCTCCAAAACCCCCGCCGCCGTCACGATGGACCCGGCATCTGTCGAGGTTGCGGTGATCGTTGGGCCATAGGGACCGGGGCGCACCGTGCCGGTCAAGGTGCCTGTGCCGTTCAGATCGCCCCGGAATGACCCCGTCACCCCGTCCGCCAGGGACAGGCGCGCTGAAAAGGCGTTCAACTCTTGACCCTTGGTGATCTCAAACCGATCAAGGCGCACCTCTATTGGGATCGCAGCACCCGTGCCCGACCCCGAAGAGCCACCAAACGTGGCACCCGACAGATCAAACCGCCCGCCACGGATTTCGACTTTCACAGGCTGACCCGGTCCCTGCCCGACCAAGGAGGCGGGCACATCGAGCCACCCACCCAGTTTGAACCGATCCACATCCAGCCGGTCAAGTGTGCCTTCGGGCGTCAACGTCACCCGCCCGCCCGTGGCCTCAAGCCCCGCCGCAGAGAGCGCCAGGTTGGTGATGTCCGGCCGATCTCCCGCCGTGCCTGAGATCGTAAACGAGCCGCGCGTTCCGGCGGGTTTGCCCCATTTGAGCGGCGCAAAACTCAGCCGCATGCCCGAAAGTTCAGAGGAAATATCGAATTTCGGCGGCTGGCCTTTACGCAGTGCCACGGACAGGCTGCCCGTCGCGTCGCCCGCCACGGTGCCGTCCGGCAAAGCGATCTTGAACGTGTCCAAAAGCGCCTGATTGAGGGTGATCCGCCCGGTCATATCCGATGTGCCGCGATGATCAGGGCCGAAGTTTTTGCGCCATTGTCCGGCGGCCTGTGCCGTCCCGATCCGTGCCGACCCCGCAAGGGTCAGACCCGAGGGATCGACGGTCAGCGCCAGTTGATCGGCGGAGAGCACCTGCCCGCGCATCAACTGATCCGAGGACACATCGCTCAGCGTGCCGTTAAGCAGGAAATTCACATCCTCAAAGGTCACGATCTTATTGAGCGGAAAGGAAATCAGGCCGCGCAGGTTGGCCTGCCCCTTGGCCACATCGGGACCAAAGGCGGCCTCATTGAGCACCGAAAACGGTTTTTCCGCCACCAAGGACAGCCCCGCCTCAATCGTCGATTGGGTGGCCAAAGCGATGTCCAGACGCGCGGGTTTTTCGGTGATATTGGGGATGCGCACCACCGTGCCCGCCATATCGACCGCGCCACCCATAGGGGGCGTGACCGTGCCGCCATCCAAGACCACCGTCAGAGCATTGCCAAAAATCGACCCGTAACCATGCCCACCCAAAAGCGGCGGTTGCACCGGGATGTAGCGCAGGTCGAGATCGTCAAAACGCCAATCGAGCGCCAGTGTCGGCGCGCTTTGCCCGGGCACAAACCGCAGCGCCGCATTGAGGTCGCGGTAGGTGGCGGAGTGGATGTTTTCGGTCATCCAATCACGGGTTTTGGCGATGGCTTTTGGCGGCCAGAGCGCCATCAATTCGGCATGGCTCAGCGCATCAACCTTGAGATCCAGCCCGGCCTGCCAACCCTCGGACGTGGCGGCTGCGCGCCCCGTGCCGCGCAGCCAAACGTCCCCCTGTTTGAGATCAATCTGGCCAATCTCCAGGCTAAAAGGCGCGAGCCGCAATTGCAGATCAGCCATGCCTTGATCAAACACCAAAGGCTCGGAGAACACGCCATCGGGGGCGAGTTTCAGCTCGGAAAACCGCCATTGGCTGGTAAAGACCTGCGGCCAGGCCCCATCAAAATCACGCAGCAAAATATGGCCGCGCCCGCTGATGTCGAGCGCGTCGGTTTTGAGGCTAAACTGAGGAAACTCAATCCGCTCCTTGGTGGGATCATAGTCAAAATACCCGCTCGCCCCCTCAAAGGCCAAAGGCTTGGCCCCTTCCCCGGCAACGATCTGACCGGCGCCAATGGCAAGTTTGCCAGAATATTGCGCCAACCGCCCCTTGGTATCAAATTCGGCGCGCATGGCGGCGGAGACGGGCGCATCCACCACGGATAAAAACGACAAGGCCGGGCTTTGCAGGGCGAAATCGCGGGTCGGCGCATTGTCCATGCTCAGCGACATGACCGTCGCCAAACTGCCTTTTTGCGAGGCGAAACTCACCTCGACATCGGAAAGCTCTTCGGTGCCGTTGAACAGTTCAAAATTCAGCGTGATGTCAAAATTTTCATCCGAGTTGAGCAGGATCACGGCGGCGTCTGTCGCCTGCCACAAGCGACCCGATCGCGCGTCTTCAAGCGAGACGGTGATTTCGCGCGCCTCAACGCGGGAGATTTTCGACAAGGGCTCGGTGGAAAAGGCGCGGTCAATCGCCTCCAACACTTCCGCGGCCGAGCCTGCCGTGCCCTGCGCGCCGCCGAAATCCAAGGCAAACGTCCCATCAGCCCGCCGTCGCACCGTGACCTGCGCCCCTGAAAGGCGCAGCGTGTCAGGCCGCAACCGCATGTGTTTGAGCGCGTCTTTTGAGAGCACCGCGCGCAATTCATTGAGCCGGGCGATTTCAGCGCCGGAACCATCAATCAAGCCGACATTGCGGGCGGTGACGCGGGGCACAAAGGTTTTATCGACCAGAACCACGATCTGACCGATGGAGATTTTGGCACCGTTGAGATCAGAGTTGATCTTTGTCTCGATGCGCGCGGTGATCGCGTCGGGCAGGATGACGGTGCGCCCGGTGAAGGCCAGAACCGCGATGCCGATGAACAGCGCCACAAGGGCCATGAGCGCAAGCGACCACAGGCCAAAGCGATGCGCCGGATGCAGGCGCTTGCGGGCCTCGGCGGGGGTTTCCTCGGTCTCGGTTCCCTGCTCAGTCCCCAGTTCAGCTCCCAGTTCAGCCCCCAAGGCTGGCGCATCCACAGCGGAGGCCGCCGCAGAGGGGGACGCAGAGAGAGACTCTGCGGCACTCTCTGCGGTCTGCGCTTCGGACATCTCCGGGCTGTGCTCCGGGTCGGTGCCCGGCGTGTGATCAGACGTGTGATCAGACGTTTGCTCCGACGTGTGATCCGGGGGTGGACGCTCGCTCATTTTAACTGCTCTGAGGCTTGTGTTGGTTTCATCTTGTCGTAAAGCGGCCTAAAACGAAACCGAAAGCCTGCGCAACGCGTAAAACTGTTCACAGCGTAAAAGTGTTCATACGGCATTATAAGGAGATCGACATGCTTGACCAAGGAACCATGGCCCCGGATTTCACCCTGCCCCGCGATGGCGGCACGGATGTGACCCTGTCCGATCTGCGCGGGCACAAAGTGGTGCTGTATTTCTACCCGAAAGACAACACGCCGGGCTGTACCACCGAGGCACTGGATTTTACCGCCCTCAAAGATGCCTTTGCGACGGCGGGCATTCAGGTCTTTGGCGTGTCCAAGGACAGCGTCAAAAAACACGACAATTTCTGCGCCAAACACAGTCTCGGCATCCCGCTTTTGTCCGATGAACACGGCACAGTCTGCGAAGACTATGGCGTTTGGGCGGAAAAACAGATGTATGGCAAAACCTTTTGGGGCATCGTCCGCGCAACCTTTCTTATTGATGAAGACGGCAAAATTGCCCATGTCTGGCCCAAGGTCAAAGTCACGGGACACGCGGCTGAGGTTCTTGCGGTCGCCACCGCATGAGCGCGACTTTGTACACAAAGCCCCTGACGCTGGCGCAAATGGCCGAGGCGGTGCTGCGCACGAAGGGTGGGCGCGAAAAAACCGCGCTCAGCCACCGCTATGCCGAGATATGGCGACAGTCGCGCGCGCCAGACGGCACCCCGATTGAAATCGGCACGGCCCATCCGCCGCTGCAACCGGCGCGCCCGGACAGGCCCGAACAGCTCGATCCGCGCGATGTGCCGCGGCGCAAACCCGGCAGCCCCGAAGGCCGGATCGCAATTTTGCACGCGATTGCGCATATCGAACTGAACGCGGTCGATTTGCATTGGGACATCGTGGCGCGCTTCACCCATGTGCCCTTTCCGATTGGGTTTTATGACGACTGGGTCAAGGCGGCGGATGAAGAATCCAAACATTTCAATCTGATATGTGACCGGCTTGAGGCACTCGGCTCCTTTTACGGCGCTCTGCCCGCCCATGCGGGCATGTGGCGCGCCGCCGAGGACACGGCAGATGACATCATGGGGCGGCTGGCGGTTGTGCCGATGGTGTTGGAGGCGCGCGGTTTGGATGTGACACCGGGCATGATCAAGATTTTCCAAAACGCCAAAGACCGCGAAACGGTGGAGGCGATGAACGTGATCTATGCCGAAGAAGTGTCCCATGTCGCCTATGGGGCCAAATGGTTCAACTTTCTCTGTGGCCGCGAGGGACTGGACCCGACCGAAGAGTTTCACGCCCTTGTGCGCCGGTTCTTCCCGTCGGGCACCAAACCACCCTTTAATGACGAAAAACGCGCCGAGGCTGGGATGCCGCCGGATTTCTATTGGCCCCTGTCCGATGAGATGCCCGCCGCCTGGAGATAAGGCGTCAAGGACACCCCCTGCGACAGGCGGTCGCGGGGGCGCAATGTCACCCGATATGGTGGCGCTCACATAGGCAAAAAACCGCCCACAAACAGTCATTTCCCGCCCATGGCTCGCCCAAACCGCCGACAGGAAGGCAAAAGCGTTGCCCGCTTGGACTTCGTTCGCTAACAGAGTGCAACCGCTTGTTTATTGTCAGTGCCGATTTGGGAAAAGCCACGCAAAAGACGTGCAAAACTCAAAGTTCACAAGGTCTAAGGCGGAGAGAGATGGGAATGAGGACGGTTTTAGCCTAACAATGATACACAAGCTCAATCACATGCTTGAGCGCAGACTCCCCGAACGCCGGGTGTTTCTGCGGTCTGACTCCGAGACCCGCTATCTGCGGCTTTCTCCCCTGACACAATTGGTGGCCGTAACCGGAACAACGGTGATCGCGGCTTGGATGATCGTCGCCTCCGCGATCATTTTGATGGACAGCATCGGATCGGGCAATCTGCGCGAACAGGCGGGGCGCGATCTTGTGTTGTTTGAAAACCGCGTGGCGGAACTGGCCCATGAACGCGACATGCGCGCCAACGAGGCCGCCGCCGCCCAAGAGCGGTTCAACACCGCGCTCAAACAAATCTCCGCCATGCAATCTCAGCTTTTGGCCTCTGAGGAGCGCGTGCGCGAATTGGAAACTGGCGTGGATGTGGTTCAGGCCAATCTGCGCAATGCGTTGAAAGCCCGCGACGAAGCGCAGCTCAGCGAAGAACAGGTTCTGGCCAAACTCAATGGCGACGCGAATGCGGCCAAGGGGATGACGCCGCAGGATATGGAAAGCACTGTGGATGTGTTGGCCGTGGCGCTGGCCGATACGGCGGCAGAACGCGACGAGATGGCCCTGACCGCGTCTCAGGCGATGAAAATGGCCGATGTGTTGGAAACCGATCTCAAGCTGATGGAAGAAAAGAACGACCGTATTTTCACCCAGCTCGAAGATGCGATGACCGTGTCCGTTGCCCCGCTTGATAAAATGTTCAAAGCCGCCGGGATGCCGGTCGACTCGATGCTCGCCACGGTCAAACGTGGCTATTCCGGTCAGGGTGGTCCGCTGACCCCGATCACATTTTCGACCAAGGGCGGCATGATCGACCCGGATTCGATGCGCGCCAATGCGCTGATCGACAAGATGGACAAGCTCAACATTTACCGGATCGCCGCCCAAAAAGCCCCCTTCGCCCTACCGCTCAAAAACGGCTTTCGTTACACTTCGGGCTTTGGCCCACGCTGGGGACGGATGCATGAAGGGACGGATTTCGCCGCCGCCTATGGCACGCCGATCTATGCCACCGCCGATGGTGTGGTGACATTTTCCGGCTGGTCCTCGGGCTATGGGCGTTTGGTAAAAATTCAACATGAGTTCGGGATCGAGACACGTTATGCTCACCAATCCCAACTTCTTGTGAAAGTTGGTCAAAGAGTCTCGCGTGGGGAGCAAATCGGTGCTATGGGGAATTCTGGCCGCTCCACTGGCACGCACCTCCACTATGAAGTCCGTGTACAGGGCAAGGCCGTCAACCCGATGATCTACATTAAGGCTGCCAACGATGTTTTCTAAAAGCAGGATCAATGAACCCGGCCCGAAACAGGGCGAGGATGTCACAAAACCCGAAACGGCGGCTGCAAAGCCCGCCTTGCCGAAAACTCCGGCCCCTGACTTCTCCCAATCCGCGCCCAAGGCGAAACCGCCCGCATCGGTGCTGTCCTCTGACCTCACTGTCGTGGGCAATCTGAAAACCTCCGGCGATATTCAAATCGAAGGGACGGTTGAGGGTGACATTCGCGCCCATCTTTTGACGGTTGGTGAAACCGCGATGATCAAAGGCGAAGTGATTGCCGATGATGTGGTGGTCAATGGGCGTGTTGTCGGTCGTGTGCGTGGCTTGAAAGTCCGCCTGACTTCAACCGCGCGGGTCGAAGGCGACATCATCCACAAAACCATCGCGATTGAGAGCGGTGCGCATTTTGAAGGCTCCGTTCAGCGCGCTGACGATCCTTTGTCGATCGGTTCGAAAGCGGGTGGGGCAAAACCCCAGCCTGCGAAAGCACCGGAACCGACCCCGGCCAAACCCGCCTGATCGGGTTTCATATTCGACATTAAAAAGGCGGCCTCTGGGTCGCCTTTTTTCGTATCTGGCTCTCGGACCGCCACACTTGCGCAGATTGGGCCGCAGGCGTAGATTATCGTCAGCACGTCCGCCCAGAGAGCGGCGTTTGCGACTCACCGAAATCATCGCCCTGGCTTGGTCCCCGCCTTTTGTGGCCCCCGTCTGGCAACCCTGATTTTCTTGAGGGAGACCCCTTCGGCCTGTCGCCGGAGGGTCATATCACATGGGAGACCATCATGGGAAAAGGCGACAACAAGCGCGGCAATAAAGAAGTCAAAAAGCCGAAACAAGAAAAGACCAAGGTCTTGGCCACCGCCAATTTTGGCGCGGCCAAGCCAATGTCTTTGGGCGAAAAGAAAAAGGGCAAGTGATCTGAGCGGGACAGGGTGCAAAACTGCAAAGCTGTTTTGCCCTTGAGGCCCACAGTCGTCCCGGTCATGGTGGCGCGCACGCTATAGTGGAGCCGCCATGACCCTCGCCCCTGACCTGACCCTTCTCAAAGCCGGAAATCTGCGCGGCGCGCTGTTGATGGTCATGGCCATGGCCGGGTTCTCGATCGAGGATATGGCGCTGAAATCGGTCACCGCGCATTTGCCGGTGGGCGAAGTGTTGATCCTGTTCGGTCTGGGCGGTTTGACGGTGTTTGCCCTGCTGACACGTCAGCGCCGCGAACGGATTTTTCACCCGGTCCTCTTCACCCGCGTGATGGCCATTCGCGCCCTGTTTGAAATGATGGGCCGGGTGTTTTTCACCCTTTCTCTGGCGCTCACCGCCCTCTCCACCACCTCCGCGATTTTGCAAGCCACGCCTTTGGTCGTGGCCGCCGCCGGCGTTTTGATCTTTCGCGAAAAGGTCTCGCCGCTGCGATGGGCCTTGATCGCATTGGGTTTTGTCGGCGTGTTGATGGTGCTCAGGCCGGGGCTGTCGGGCTTTACGCCCCTGTCGATATTGGCAGTGCTGGGCATGATCGGCTTTGCCGGGCGCGATCTGGCCACCCGCGCCGCGCCTCCGATCCTGTCCTACGCGCAATTGGGCGTCACGGGCTTTGCCGCGCTCATCCCCTCGGGCGCGATCCTGTTGCTCTGGCGTGGCGCGTGGGTCATGCCTTCGCTGGTCGATCTGGCGTTTTTGTCGGTGGCGGTGGTCGTCGGCGTCATCGCTTACACCGGCATCACCATGGCGATGCGCATGGGCGAATTGTCGGTGGTCACACCGTTTCGCTATGTGCGCCTGTTGTTCGCGATGATCCTGGGCGCGCTGGTCTTTGGCGAGCGCCCCGATGCGATGGAACTGGCTGGCGGAGCTGTGATTGTCGGTGCCGGTGTGTTGCTGATGATCAGTTCCCGGCGCAGAGCGTAAAGGCGGCCCGCAGACTGCCCTTTGTCCTTCAATCCGCAGCGAGAGACCACCGTCCGCGCAAATACCATATGTCACATGACTTTGACCTTAGCGGTCGCAACTGACCCAAATGGAAAACCGGGCCTTCGCATAGATCGCAGCGAATGGCAGGTTTGAGCTGTCTTTACCGCGTTTCTGCATTATGGCTAATGTCTGCTATCCTCAAGGGAGCAAAAACCTTCAATAACTCGTTAGGTTTCTGAATTGGGCTCATCTCCGTACCGCTCCACCTTTATGGATAGATCGATACCTGCATTGACAAACTGTCTAAGATATTGAGATGGAATATCCACGTAGCCAAAATCATGATCAGTTTGAAGAAGAATGAAAAGCTCTACTCTGCATCCGGGATGCTCAGCGAAAGCTTGGACTACCGAAAAAAACGGTTCGCAAGTCGCCAGCATCCATTGAATGTGGACAGAACTGGGCTCGCTTACGTCTATTTCGACATCACTTGAGAGGAAAACTACTACCGGCGTCTTGCGGCCACGATGGCGAGCAGGTTTGTTGGTCGGGAAGCCTAGGATTTTTTCCAGATCGTCCGCCGACATTTTTGACGGGCGCGAAAAGGTCAGCCAACAACAGCAGCTATCAATTTCCAAAGAACCCTCCATATAGGTGGTGGGGTGACTATTTATCATCAGTTCCACATGTGACGGACGTTTTCCCAAGGGCGACCTTCGGCTAAAATCAGATTCTAAATGTATTAGTGACTATGCAGCAAAAAGTCACCCCTTGTTAAACGATCTCGAAAGCAGGCATCGGCGCTCCGGCAGCGAAAGCTCACTTCGTCCCGCATTGCCGACCCCGCCGCACGTTGCGATCAAGGTCCGGTTTGGGTCAGACATGCTTGGCGGTTGGGACAATATGCATAGCACGGTCTGCTGATAGGATGCCGAAAATCCGTCGCATCACGTTAAGGATGCGCGACGGTCATCAGCAAAGCTGCGGCAGCGGATCACACCCATCGCCTTAAATCAAAGCCCGGCGGTAGAGATGCCATGTCGCGTGGCCCATCACCGGCAAGACGATGAACAGGCCCAAAAACAACGGGATCAAGGCTATGATCGACAGTATCGCGATCAGCCCTGCCCAGATCAGCATCACCCAGAAATTGTCTTTGACCACGCGAAACGACAACAGCATGGCGGTGACGAAATCGACCTCTTTGTCCAACAGATGCGGCAAGGACGTGACTGTGAGAGAAAACAGCAAAAAGGCGAACAGGCTGCCCACACCCAACTCGACCGCGATCATGCTCAAACCGTTCGGGGTCAAAAACACCTCATAAGAGGAGCTGATATTGGTCATCGCCGAAAGGCCCATAAAGAGAGCAAAGAGCATATGGGCAAAGAACGACCAGAACAGCACATAGATGACGATGATCGCCCCCATCCACGGGATTTGCCGGTCTTTTTCGGCCTTCACAACGCTCAGGACTTGATACCAATCGAGCGCCGCCCCCGCCTCCATCCGGCGAGAGACCTCATAGAGGCCAACGGCGGCAAAGGGTGCAAACAGCGGGAAGGCCAGCGAGAAGGCAAAGGTCCACGCCACCGTACCCGCGCCAAACAGGATAAACCCAAACCCGATCAACACATAGACGGCGGAAAAGAAAATCCCAAAGGCGGGGGCGCGGCGAAAATCGCGCCAGCCGCCGCGCAGGGCAGCGCGTAAATCCGAGATCGTTAAATGCGCCACATCGGGCACCGGGGCCGCAGCCACCGCCTGAACCTGTTCCATAAACTCTCCCTGTCGGCTGTGCGCCGTTCTCCTCGCTGCGAGTTCACGACAAAATGTCGCAGCCTGTCAAGCACGCGTGACGTGCAGATCCCCTCTTGACTTAGAGTGCGCTCAAAGTCCTAGGGTCAAAAGCGTCGAAGAAAAGAGGGTGGCATGAAGATCGGAGATTTGGCGAAACGCACCGGGATCACCGCCCACACCATTCGCTATTACGAACGGATCGGGCTTTTGCCCCATGCCCATCGCGATGGCTCCGGGCGACGCGATTATGGCGAAGACAGCGTGGTCTGGATCGGGTTTCTGTCCCGGTTGAAAACCACCGGAATGCCAATCCGCGACATGTTACGCTATGCCAAGCTGCGCGCCCAGGGCGACAGCACCGGGCCGGCGCGCGCCGCACTTTTGAGCGAACATCGCGATCGGGTGCGCGCGCATCTGGCCGAGATTCACAGCGCCCTCACCGTCCTCGACACCAAAATCGCCGGATATGGCGAGACTGAAAGGATGGACCCAAATGACGCAGACACACACAACATCACAGACCCGACTGGAGCGCGGCAAAGCCGCCTTGGCCGCGATTGACGGGGAGGCGGGCGAAAACGTGATCGCCTCGCTTGCCGGGATCGCGCCGGATTTTGCCACCTACCTGTTGGAATTTCCCTTTGGCGATATTTACAGCCGCCCGGACCTCAGCCTGCGCGACCGCGAAATCGCCACCATCGCCGCGCTTTGCGCCATGGGCACGGCACGCCCGCAATTGGAGGTCCATATTGCCGCCGGGCTGAATGTCGGCCTGACACGGGTGGAGATCACCGAGATCCTGATGCAAATGTCCGTCTACGCCGGCTTCCCCGCCGCGCTCAATGGCATTGCCGCGGCCAAGACGGTGTTCGCGCACCAAGAGGCCGGGGAGATGTCTTAATGCGTCAGCAAATAGGACAGAGGCACGATCGAGACCGCCGCCGCCCGATTGCCCAAGGACCATTCAGCCAGCGCCTGAATCGTCTCAGGTTTTGAGCGACCGAGAAGGACGATTTTCTCGTCGATATTGGCGCGAAAGGCGGCCTGATCCAAAAAGCGTTTGATCGCGGCGATGTCTTGACCGCGACCATCGAAATCGCGAAACACCAAGGCTGCGGGCGCATCGGCCCGCTGGGCTTCTTGCTCCAAGGCATTGAGCCCACGCGGGAAGGTCAATATCCCCCGCCCGCTGTCTTGGGCCGTTGCGACAACTTGGGCAGCGATGGTGCGCGAGCTTTGGAAGGTGCCCGAGGGGACGTCCAAAAAGCCAATGGACACCGGCACAAGCTCGGCGGCCTGTTGCAAGGTCACAGAAGCGTCTTGCGGTGTCCCCCCTTCGGGCAAGGACACCATGGCCATGACCTCAAGCCCCTTATCGCGATAGGTTTTGGCCCGATCGCCCGCCCGCGCCGCGACCGCATCGACGGCAAAGGTGACAGGAAACGGCAGTTTGGACAGGATCGGATCATTGGGGCCAAGCTCGGCAATATCCACCAAAACGATGCTCATCATTGGCCCCGCAGGTGTCCCGGCGTAATCGGCGGAATAGGCCACAAGGGCGGGAAGATCGTCGGCCAGCACCATGGGGGCGGCACCATCGGCATTCGGCTCTGCGGCAATTGAGGGCAGGCGCAAGGATTTGCGGGCATCTTCGCGCTCGGTAAAGGAGCCGACCTTTTCGCCCGGTCGAATCGTCGCTTGCGGCTCACTGAGGGGATCGGTCGCTTGCGGCATCCCGGTCTCTGACGTGCCGGGCATCGCTTTGGGGGCTGGGCCACTCAACACCGGCGCTTCCGGTGCGGCTTCCATCAGAGCGGTGTCGACCGAGGTGCTGTCTGGCATCTCGGTCCTTTCCGGCGCCACATCCGATCCTTCAGGCGTCGGCAGAGGCGCGTTTTCCACCGCAAAGGGCAACGCGTCTGGAGTTTCGGCCTCGGGAGCCAGCCCTTGTGGCGGGGTCAAAACCGGTTCGATCACAGGCGCTTTGGCCGTCCTCTCCATCGTTTCATCAGGGGCGGAGTGCGGCCCGGTGGGAGCGGAGATTTCGGGGGCGGCGGCGGCGGCTGTTTCAGTTTCGGGCGGCGTTTCCTGGCCCTCAGGCGTGCGCACATCGGGCTGGGTGCCGGACCGGTTTGGATCGGCGGCGGCCATATCGGCGGCAATCTCCGGGGCCTCCTCGCCCTCAGGCGCGGTGGTCAAGGCGGGGGTGGCCTCTGTTGTGCCCTCGGGGATCACTTGCGTCTCGGCGGACGCAGGTGCCGCAGGGGGGGATGCCATTGGGGTCGACGCCACAGGGGTCACGTCCAACGTCACAGGTGCGACGATCTCATTTGCGACCGTCAGGATTCCAAATCCAACGACACCGCCCCAAATCAACCCAGTGAAAATTCCCCGCCCCATTGTCTTTGGCGCTCCTTGCCCTGTTGCCGGATGTGTCACGCACATCGGCCCTGTCATTTGCTCTATCGGCCCTTTTACAATCAGCGGTATCAGGCCGTGATTACACCCTTTTGGTCAAGGCGAACCCCTTGACCCCTCAGGGTCCTTGGATCATGTATAACCCGGCTTTATCAAAGGATCATCCCCCTTTCATGCCACAAACCCTCCCCGCGCGGCGCTTGGCCGGTGTCTGTGCGGATTTATGTGCGGATTTCACCGCGTCATGTCACGCCAAAGGACCAAAGCGATGCTGCTTCTGATCGATAATTACGACAGTTTCACCTACAACCTCGTCCATTACATTGGCGAGATGGGGTGGCAAGCCAAGGTGGTGCGCAATGATGCTTTGAACGTGCAAGAAGCCATGGCGCTGCGCCCATCTGGCATCGTGTTGTCACCGGGACCGAAAACGCCGCATGAGGCGGGCATTTGCGTGCCCTTGGTCCATGCCGCCGCCGATGCGGGCATTCCGTTATTTGGCGTCTGTTTGGGGCATCAGTCCATTGGCGAGGCCTTTGGCGGCAATGTCGTGCGCTGTCATGAGATCGTGCATGGCAAGATGGGCGAGATTTATCATCAGGGCAAAGGCGTCTTTGCCGGCCTGCCCTCGCCCTTGCAAGGCACACGCTACCATTCGCTGATCGTGGATCGCGCCACCCTGCCCGACTGTCTTGAGGTCACGGCGGAATTGGCGGATGGCACCATCATGGGGTTGCGTCACAAAACCCTGCCGATTGAGGGCGTGCAATTTCACCCGGAAAGCATCCGGTCCGAACATGGTCACGAGATGATCGGCACCTTCCTCAATCAACTCAAAGCGGAGGAAGCGGCATGAGCGCCCCTGCAAACCCCAATGCGATGAAACCGCTGATTTTTGCCGCCTCCGAGGGGCCTTTGAGCCGTTCGCAAGCGGTGGAGGCCTTTGAAATTCTGTTTGAAGGCCAGGCGACGGATGCCCAGATCGGCGGTTTTTTGATGGCGTTGCGCGCGCGCGGCGAGGCGGTGTCGGAATATGCCGCAGCCGCTTCGGTGATGCGCGCCAAATGCGTCAAGGTTGCGGCGCCTGAGGGCGCAATGGACATCGTCGGCACCGGCGGCGACGGCTTGGGCACGCTCAACATCTCCACCGCCACCGCCTTTGTCGTCGCGGGCGCGGGTGTGCCCGTGGCCAAACATGGCAACCGCAACCTGTCCTCGAAATCGGGGGCGGCGGATGCGTTGTCGGTCAGTGGCGTCAATGTCATGGTCGGCAAGGACGTGGTCGAAGAGGCACTGCGCGAGATTGGCATCGGCTTTATGATGGCACCGATGCACCACCCAGCGATGAAATATGTCGGGCCTGTGCGGGTCGAGTTGGGCTGTAAAACCATTTTCAACATCTTGGGCCCTCTGACCAACCCGGCGGGCGTGAAACGTCAACTCACCGGAGCTTTCGCGCCTGATCTGATCTTTCCGATGGCCGAAACGCTGCAAATGCTCGGCTCTGAAAAAGCCTGGCTGGTGCATGGCGCGGATGGGATGGATGAAATCTCGATCACTGGCACAACGGCGGTGGCGGCCCTTGACGGTGACGTGATCAAATCAATGGAAATCCACCCCGAAGACGCGGGCCTGCCGGTGCATCGCCTGAAAGACATCCTTGGCGGCACACCGCAGGAAAACAGCGCCGCGATGATTGCGCTGTTGAACGGCGAAACCGGTGCCTATCGCGATGCGGTCCTGTTCAACGCGGCGGCGGCATTGGTTGTGGCGGACAAGGCGGCAACCCTGAAAGACGGCGTCGAAATTGCCAAAGAGAGCATCGCCTCGGGTGAGGCCATCGGTCGCCTGACCGCGCTGGCGGAACTGACCTCACGGCACTAAGCCCTCTTTACCGTGACCTAAATACTCAAACAAAAGGGGCCCCAAAAGGCCCCTTTTTCATGTCTGTGCTTTGGCTCAGATCACTTCGTTATAATCTCAGGCCCCATCAACGCATTCGGCAGAACCGTCGAAATCCACGGCACATAGGTCACAAGGATCAAGAACACAAAGAGGATCGCAAGGAACGGCAGCGCCGCGCGGACCACCGCCATCATCGGCATCCCGGCGACGCCGGAGGTGACGAACAGGTTCAGACCCACCGGCGGCGTGATCATGCCAATCTCCATGTTCACCACCATGATGATGCCCAAATGGATCGGGTCCACTCCAAGTTCAATCGCAATCGGGAACACCAGCGGCGCGACGATGACGATCAGGCCCGAAGGCTCCATGAACTGGCCGCCGATGAGCAAAATCACATTGACCATGATCAGGAACATGATCTTGCCAAAGCCCGCCGACAGCATCGCATTGGCGATTTGTTGTGGGATTTGTTCATCGGTCAGCACATGTTTGAGGATCAAGGCATTGGCGATGATGAACATCAGCATCACGGTCAATTTGCCCGCATCAAACAGGGTCTGGCGCGTGTCTGGGTGAAACCATGCGGTGAGCAAGGCTTGCGGTTTTCGCAACAAAGGGGTCGGTCCCGCCCCGTTCCGCCCCGACAGCGGCCCCATGTCGCGATAGACAAAGGAGGCCACAAGGAAGGCATAGACAGAGGCGACGGCGGCGGCTTCGGTCGGTGTAAAGATTGCGCCGGTGATGCCCGGAATACCGTAGATGCCGACCATGATGATGACGATCAACATCAGGCCCCAAAACGCGTCTTTGAACGAGGCGTAAATCTCGCCCCAGCCCGCCCATTCGCCTTTTGGCAGGTGCTTGATCCGCGCGATGACATAGATCGCGATCATCAACATCGTGCCCGCCAAAATCCCCGGAATGACGCCCGCAAGGAACATCCGACCGACCGAGACGTCCACGGCGGAGGCATAGACCACCATCACGATGGACGGCGGGATCAGGATACCCAAAGTGCCCGCGTTACAGATCACGCCCGCGGCAAAGTCCCGCGAATAGCCCATTTTGCGCATCGCCGCGATGACGATGGAGCCAATGGCGACCACGGTCGCAGGCGAGGAGCCGGACAGAGCTGCAAAGATCATACAGGCAAACACGCCCGCAATCGCCAAACCGCCGTGCATATGGCCGACGCAGGCGATGGAAAACCGCACGATGCGCGTGGCCACGCCGCCCGTCGACATAAAGCTTGAGGCGAGGATGAAAAACGGGATCGCGAGGAGCGTATAATGCCCGGCCATGGCTTGATACATGGACTGCGCGACGGAGGCCAGGGAGGTGTCGGAGAAGACCAACAAAAAGATCATCGAGGACAGACCCAAAGAGACCGCAATCGGCACGCCGATCAGCAAGAACCCGATGATCATGACGAAAAGAAGGATGACATCCATAGGGGTTATTCCTCGTATTCGGGGTGTGCAGGATGGGGTGCGACACGCTCGACGTCTTCTTCGGCTTCATGGGAGACGATCAGGATCGACTGGGTGCCAAGGATGATGCGGATCGTCGCCTGAACCACACGCAGCACCAAAAGGGCGGCTGAGAGCGGGATGATGAAATAGGGCACAACGCGGGGCAGCTTGTCATAGCTGTCGCCATAGTTGATCGCCGCCTCTAACCAGCGGAAAATCCCCAGCATCGGGATTTGATCGGTGACATAAAACGCCCGGTCGCGCACGCCCGAGTCGATGCCGGTCGGGAACCAGCGGCCTGTTGTGGGCTGAAGCCCGGCGAAGGGTGCCCAGTAATCCCAGGCCCCTTTCATCAAGAGCGCCGCATAGACGACACAGGCCAGCGCCGAAAGGATGGCCAAAATCCGGTGCCCCCGCGAAGGCAACATATTGATCACCGCATCCACACCCAGATGCGAGGTCTTTTTGAACCCGTAAGGGATACCCAAAAGCACCAACCAGGCAAACAGGATCAACACCACCTCAAGCCCCCAAATCAGGGAGTCATTGAACAGGTAGCGCATCACCACATTCACGAAAGTGACCAGCGTCATCAGACCCAAAATCAAAGCGATCAGGTTTTCTTCCAAAGCGTCGAAAAACCCAGCGATGGGCGTTTTAGGCAGGTTGTCTTGAGATTGTGTCATCACTGGCCCCCTCTTTTGGCCCCAGATGCCCAAGCCCGGGCAAAGGATGCGGAAAACGGCCCCGCGACAGACGCACGGAGACCGTTGTTTTTCAAAGGCTTAAGCCTTAGTTTTTGGCATTGATCTCTTGCGCTGCCGCGATGTTGTCTGCGCCAACATCGGCTTCAAACTGTGCCCAAACCGGTTTCATCACGTCGACCCAAGCCTGACGTTGCTCGTCGGTCAATTCGCGGATCACACCGCCTGCCGCCAACACAGCCTGACGGTTGTCTGCGTCCACTTCGGCAATGGCGGCGTTCCGCTCTGCGGTCACTTCGTTCATGATCGTCGCCAATTGATCGCGGATGTCGGCATCCAGCCCTTCCCACCAATCGACGGAGGTCACGACCATATAGTCAAGCACACCGTGGTTGGTTTCTGTGGTGCCGTCCTGAACCTCAAAGAATTTCTGGCCGTAGACATTGGACCATGTGTTTTCCTGACCATCGACAACGCCGGTTTGCAGCGCGCCGTAGACCTCGGAAAAGGCCATCGGTTGCGGCGAGGCATCGAGCGCTTCCATCTGGGCGACCAACACGTCGGAGGGCTGCACCCGGAATTTCAGGCCTGCGGCATCTTCGGGCATCACAAGCGGTTTGTTGGCAGAGAATTGTTTCAGACCATTGTGCCAGAACCCAAGGCCCAAAAGCCCGCGGCGCACCATGACTTCTTTCATGTTCTGACCGACTTCGGAGCTTTGGAACTCCTCGACGGCATCCATGTTTTTGAACATGAAGGGCAGATCGAAAATGCGGTAAACTTTGGTAAAGGATTCAAATTTCGACAGCGACGGTGCCGCCATTTGAACGTCGCCCTGAAGCATCGCCTCCAACACTTGGTCATCGTTATAGAGCGTGGAGTTCGGGTAGACCTCGACACAGGCTTTGCCGTCCATCTCGGCATTCACGCGCTCCATAAACAGGTTCGCGGCAATGCCTTTCGGGTGTTTGTCGGTGTTGGTGACGTGGCTGAATTTGATCACCATTTCGCCAGCATCACAGCCCATCGTATCGGCAAAAGCCCCGGTTGCGGTGAGCGCGAGTGCGGTGGCAGCGGTTGCAAGAAATTTCATGGGTTTCCTCCCTGTCATGAAATCGAATGTCAGTCGCGGTGCACGCGATTTTGGCCCGTACACCTCTGGGGCAGACCAAACAGGGGCAAGAGATTTGGAACAAGGTTTCGTGACGGGGGCATGAAAATTTTATAATTCCCTTTATTTTTCATTTGGTTGCAGCACAGCTCAAGCGCATAGCAGCCATGCTGCATCTGCATGGTGTGCGGTTCCCCACACGCCCAACTTTCTCAGACGTGCGAAAATCCGCACACATCACAGATATTCAAAACATCGCGACCTGCGCGACTCAGCCCCTGCCGCGTCGCACATATCGCGCTCAATTGCGCGCGTTGAAGTCCTGCGCGGCGGCAATGTTGTCAGCGCCCACATCGGCCTCAAACATTTTCCAAACGGGTTTCATCGCATCGACCCAGGCTTGGCGCTGTTCGGGCGTCAGGGTGCGCACGACACCGCCTGCTGCCAAAATCCCCTCTTTGGCCTCCTGATTGACCCGCTCAGACTCGCCATTGCGCGCCACAGTCACCTCATGAAGGATGGTGGCAAACTGATCCCTGACATCCGCATCGAGACTCTCCCACCAATCGACCGAGGTCACGACCATATAGTCAAGCAACAGGTGGTTGGTCTCGGTTGCCCCGTCCTGAACCTCATGGAACTTTTGGCCATAAATGTTCGACCAGGTGTTTTGCTGACCATCCACGACACCGGTTTGCAACGCGCCATACACCTCAGGAAAGGCCAGTGGTTGCGGGTTGGCGTTCAGGGCGCGCATCTGTTCAATGATCACCTCGGCGGGCTGAACCCGCATTTTGAGTCCGGCCACATCTTCTGGCATGACAAGCGGCCTGTTGGCGGTGATTTGTTTCATGCCATTGTGCCAAAACTCAAGGCCCAAAAGCCCACGCCGCACCATGCCTTCTTTCATCGCCTGCCCGGTGTCCGAGGCCTGAAACGCATCCACGGCCTCCATGTTTTTAAACATGAACGGCAGATCGAAAATGCGGAATTGCTTGGTGAAGGATTCGAATTTCGACAAGGACGGAGCCGCAAGTTGGACATCGCCCTGAAGCATCGCCTCCAACACTTGGTCATCGTTATAGAGCGTGGCGTTGGGGTAAACCTCCATACAGGCGGTCCCGTCCATCTCTGCGTTCACCCGGTTCACCAAAAGCGTCGCGGCGATGCCTTTCGGGTGTTTGTCTGTGTTCACGATATGGCTGAACTTGATCACCATCTCACCCGGATCACAGCCTTCGGTTCCGGCGAATGCGCCAGAGACGGACAGCGTCAACAGTCCAGCGGCCAAAGCGCAGGTCAAATTTTTCATGGATTTCCCTCCCGTATTTCGTCCCGTACTTTCGGTCGGGACACGGGCAAGAAACAAAGACGGCGTGTTTTATGCAAGGTATCAGGTCATGCTTTTGAGGCACCGCAAGGGTCTCAACCGCGATACAATTCCGCCCGCACACCATGGCGCGCGAGTTTGTCGTAAAAGGTTTTACGTGGTAATTTCAACCCTTTAGCGGCCTCTGTGGCATTGCCGCCGTGACGTTGCAGAGCGGCGATCAATAGCGAGCGTTCGACTTGCGCCAGTTGTTCGGCCAGCCCCAATTCATCCTCTTGCGCCTCACCTTCGGACAAGCCCATGGCAAAGCGCATCGCCGCATTCATCAGGCTGCGCGCATTGCCCGGCCAATCCTGTGCAATCAGGTTGGAAATCACCTCAGGCGTGATCTCAGGCACAGGCAGGTCGGATTGCTCGCAAGCAATATCAACGTAATGACGAAACAAGGTCGGGATGTCTTCGCGCCGTTCGCGCAGAGGCGGAATGCGGATCACCGCCGCCTCAAGCCGGTAAAACAGATCGGGCGAAAACGTGCCCTCAATGGTCTCATGGCGCAGATCGGCATAGGTGCCCGCGATCAAACGCGGGCGATCATGGCCTTCCAATAGCTCCAAAAGCGCGAATTGCGTCGGACGCGACAGGGCGACGATTTCATCCAAAAACACCGAACCATCCTTGGCGGCGTCAAAGGCGGCGGCGAGGCTTTCGGGGGTTTGCGACACCGCCGGAAATTTCAAAAACGGTGCCATGGAGCCCGCCGAGAGCAAATGCACCACCTCGGCCATTTTCGCGGTGCCCACGCCCGGCTCGCCCGTGACCAACACATCGGCGGCAGAGCGCGCCACGGCGCGGGCCTCTTCGCGCATTCGTTTGGAGAACTCGGAGGTGCCACGCAACAGCCGTGCGGCGGCGTCACCCTGTGCCACTTGCCGTTTCAACCGCCGGTTTTCCAACACCAAGGCACGGGTTTTCAGTGCCTTTTCGACCACGGCAATCAGGTCTTTCGGGGCGCAGGGTTTTTCCAAAAAATCAAAAGCTCCAGACGAGATGCCGCGCACCGCCATCGGCACATCGCCCTCCCCCGTCAACAAGATCACCGGCAATTCCGCATCGACCGATTGGGCAAACTCCAATAAGGCAAAGCCGTCTTTGCCGGGCATCCGAATGTCGGATACGATCACCCCCTCAAAGCGGGGCGTGATGTGATCTTTGGCCTCGATATAGCTGCCCGCCAAGGTCGGCACGAGATGGGCCAGCTCCAGCGTCTGTCCCAAAGCCTCACGTACCGAGGCGTCATCATCGACCAATAAAACCCGTTCCACGCGCCCTGCCCGGTTCATTCACTGGTCTCCTGTGTCCTATCTATACGCGCCGGGATCAACTCGATGGTAAAGATCGCGCCCGAAATCGCCCCCTTGGGAGACTGACCGTCTTTGGCGCGGTTTGCACCGCGAATACGCCCGCCAAAGGATTGGATCAAGCCGTAAGAAATCGACAGGCCCAGCCCCATGCCCTCGGACGCACCAACCTCTTTGGTGGTGTAGAACGGATCAAAGATTTTGTCCGGCTCGGCGATGCCCGGCCCGGTGTCGGCCACGGTCAGCCGGGTGGGTATGCCCCCGTCCTGGCCCGCAAATATGCGAATCTCGATCCGCTTATCCGTCTCTGAGCTGTCCGACATCGCGTCCACCGCATTGGACAACAGGTTCATCACCACCTGTTGCAACCGCACCTCGCCGCCACGCACCCAGACCGGTTCCCCCGGCGTCCAGTCCAAAGTGACCCCCGCTCGCGCGACTTTGCCCATGGTCATTTCCAACGCTGCCTCGACCACTGCGGTCAGTTCGACATTGGTGATGGTCTCGGATTCTTGCCGGGCAAAGGCGCGCAGGTTTTTGATGATCCGACCCATGCGGCGCGCCAGTTCGGAAATCCGACCCAGATTTTCCGCCGCCTTGGCCGCATTGTCGCGCTCCAAAAACGCCTGTGCATTCTCGGCAAAGGACCGGATCGCCATCAGCGGCTGGTTCAATTCGTGGCTGATCCCCGCCGACATTTCGCCCAAGGCCGACAGTTTCCCGGCCTGCACCAAATCGGCTTGGACGCGTTTGAGGCGGGCTTCGGCCTCAAGCCGTTCTGTGACCTCTCGGGTCAGGTCGCGGTTGGCAATTTCCAGGGCTTGGGTGCGGGTCGCCACGCGGGCCTCCAACCGTGTGTTGGCCTCGGCCAAGGTGCGTCTGCGTTCGCGGGCGAAAAACCAAAATGTCGCAAAGACCAAAGCCAGCGCCGCCGCCATCCCGGCCTGAAGGCTTGAGAGCGCGATCACCGGTTTGAGATCCATCAGCAATTCGGCCTCCAAGCCGATGACCGGCAAGGGCCGGGTGATATGCAGCGCGGGCGAGGGAATATAGGGCCCGGCCTCATGCAGCCATAGATCATGGCCCGAAATCTGACGGCGCGCGGTGACCGGCATCGGCCCGGCCAAGCCGCCACGCAGCACCAATTCGGAGCGGTTGGAGACGAAGACCACGCCATAGTCATCGGTGAAATAAATTGCCGAAGGTTCCGTCGGCCAGCCCCATTCCAACAGGCCGATGTTGACATTGACGATCACGGCGGCGCGGGCCGGGCCACCCGGATCAAACACCGGGGCGGCGAACACATAGCGGCGCTGCTGGTCTGTATCGACAAAATGCGCCACGCCCAATGCCCCGCTCATGGCACGGTTAAAGGCGGCTTGGGCCCCTTTGGGCAGGGTCTGTTCGCCCGCCGCAGCCAGAACAGTGCCATCGCGGGCCACCAACATCAGTGAATGCGCACCGGTTTTATCGGCCAGATTTTGCAACACATCGGTGGTGGCGCGGGCGACGTCCGCAGATTGATCGGGGCCGAGCGCACGCGCCCAAACAGTGGGGTGATCCGACAGGAACACTGCCAATTCGCGATAGCGTTGTAACCCGGTGGTCAACCGATCAGAGGCCAAGGCCAAATCAGATGCGCCCCGTGCAGACGCCTGATCCAATCCCGCCCGAAAACTCAAGCCAAAGACCAAAAGCCCAAAGGCCACGACAGCGACAAACATCCCCAACGCCAAAGACAGGCGGGGGTGGGCCGGAGGGCTGGCCGGATCAAGGGCTGGGCTGGGCTCTGTTGTCATCTTGGCCGAGAGTAGAAAACCTGTCTTGCAAAGGAAAGCGGTTCCCGACAAGTTCGCGGCATGAAAAACAGATCCTGAAAAACAGACCCCGAAAACACAGAACAATGAAAAAACACAGCCAATGAAAAAACTCAGCTGCGCCCCCACCGATCCCGGTTTTGTCCAAAACCCTTATCCGTTTTACGATCAACTGCGTGAGGCGGGTCGCATGGTGTGGTGGGAGGACTTGGGCCTTCCGGTGATTGCAGGTTATGACGGCGTGTCAATGGCGCTGCGTGACGCGCGGTTTGGCCGCGAGGCGCCAAGCGGATTTGAACCCGACATCCCGGCGCATCTGCGCCCGTTTTATGACATTGAAGACCATTCGATGTTGGAGCTTGAGGGCGATCGGCACAAGCGGTTGCGCGGGCTGGTGCTGCGGGCGTTTACGTCGCGGCGGATCAAGGGCTTGGTGCCCGATCTGGAAGAGATCACCGATGATTTGATTGACCACTTCCCGCAAGACGCGGATTTTGACCTTTTGCCCCTGTTTTGCAAGATGGTGCCGGTGCGGATTATTTGTCGGCTTTTGGGCGTACCCGAGGCAATGAGCGAACAGCTTTTGGCGTGGTCCAATGCCATGGTCGCGGTCTACACGCCGGGGCGCACGATTGAGATCGAGAGGGCGGCAGCAACCGCCGCCACAGAGTTTGCCGCCTTTATGCGCGGTTATATTGATGAGCGTCGCTCCTCCCCCGCCGATGATCTGATCACCAGCCTGATTGCCGCAGAGGAAGAGGGGGAAAAACTCTCGACCGATGAGTTGATCACCACCTGCATTCTGTTGCTGAACGCCGGCCATGAGGCGACGGTGCACAGCCTTGGCATCGCGGTGAAGACGCTTTTGGAGCAGAACACACCGCATGAGATGATCATGGACGCGCGCATCGACGGGGTGATCGAAGAGGTGATCCGCTTTGATCCGCCGCTGCATCTGTTTCAGCGCTGGGTGTATGAGGACACCACGTTTTTGGGCCAGGCGTTGAAACGCGGCGACAAGATCGGGCTTTTGCTCGGCGCTGCGGGGCGTGATGATGACGCATGGGACGATCCGAATGTGTTTGATCCGACCCGCCCGGTGAAACAAAATATGGCCTTTGGCGCCGGTCTCCATTTTTGCGTCGGCGCGCCTTTGGCACGGCTTGAACTGCGGGTGGCCTTGCCGATCCTGTTTGCCCGCTGTCCCAACCTGCGCCTGCTTGAGACGCCGCGCTACGCCCAGACCTGGCATTTTCATGGGCTGGAGCGGCTCATGGTGCGAACCTGATGGCGCGTTTGACATCTTTCCTTTGACCCCAACCCAAGGTATTCCAAGCCCCATGGCAACCGTACTCGATAAAATCAAAGCCTATAAACTCGAAGAAGTGGCTGCGGCGAAAACCGCCGTGCCGCTGCCGGAGTTGGAGGCGACAGCCAAGGCCCAAAGCCCCGTGCGCGGCTTTGGCTTGGCGTTACAACAGGCCGCCACAACCGGCTATGGGTTGATCGCGGAGGTCAAAAAGGCCTCCCCCTCCAAGGGCTTGATCCGGTCGGATTTCGATCCGCCCAGCATCGCGCGCGCTTATGAGGCGGGTGGCGCAACCTGCCTGTCGGTGCTGACCGACACGCCGTCATTCCAAGGCGCGCCGGAGTTTTTGGTCCAGGCCCGCGCGGCGGTCTCCCTGCCCGTTTTGCGCAAGGATTTCATGTATGACCCGTATCAGATCACCGAGGCCCGCGCTTGGGGGGCAGATGCGATCCTGATCATCATGGCCTCCGTGTCTGACGCGCAAGCGGTTGAGTTGGAAGACGCGGCCTTTGCCTGGGGCATGGATGTGTTGGTCGAGGTGCATGACGCCGAAGAATTGGAGCGCGCCCAAGTGTTGAAATCGCCGCTTTTGGGCATCAACAACCGCAATCTCAAGACCTTTGAAACCACGCTGGACACCACCCGCACCCTCTCCAAACTCGCCCCTCCCGAACGCACACTGGTTTGCGAAAGCGGGCTGTTCACGCCCGAGGATCTGGCCGATATGGCCGGTTTTGGCGCGCGCTGTTTCCTCATTGGCGAAAGCCTGATGCGGCAAGAGGATGTCGAGGCCGCAACCCGCGCGCTTTTGGCCCATCCTGCCCCAGCCAAGCTGTAACGGAGGCTCCCATGGCCGATCTCACCCATTTCGACGACGGCGGCAACGCCCATATGGTCGATGTCTCCGGCAAGGCGGTGACCGACCGTTTGGCCGTGGCGGAGTCTTCGATCACGATGACGCCTGAGACGCTGGCCTTGGTCACGCAGGGCACGGCGAAAAAGGGCGATGTGTTGGGCGTGGCGCGGCTGGCGGGCATTATGGGGGCGAAAAAGACCGCTGATCTGATCCCGCTCTGCCATCCTTTGCCGATCACCAAAGTGACCTTGGATTTGGACCCGGACGAGACCCTGCCCGGCGTGCGCATCCGCGCCACGGTGAAAACATCGGGGCAAACCGGCGTCGAGATGGAGGCACTCACCGCCGCCTCCATCGCCGCCTTGACCATTTACGACATGCTTAAAGCCGCCGAGAAAGGCATGGAAATCGGGCCAACTCGATTGTTGCGCAAAGAGGGTGGAAAATCCGGGGTGTATGAGGCAGATCAATGATTTCTGTCGCGGACGCGCTTGAAAAGGTCTTCGCGCTTTGTACCCCGCTTGATGTGGAAACCGTGCCCCTGCGCCGCGCCCATGGCCGGGTCTTGGCCGAGGATGCCGTGGCCATACGCGACCAGCCGCCCTTTGCCTCTTCGGCGATGGATGGCTACGGGGTTTTGGACCTTGATGTGCCTGTGGGGACGCAGTTCACCGTTATCGGTGAATCCGCCGCAGGCCACGGGTTTGACGGCACTTTGTCCAAAGGGGATGCCGTGCGCATCTTCACCGGCGCACCTGTGCCAGAGGGCATCACCCGCGTGATCATCCAAGAGGATGTGAGCCGCGAGGGCGATGTCATCACCGTCACCGAGACCTTGTCAGAGAACACCAACATCCGCCCCCTTGGCGGCGATTTCCGCGTCGGCGACATCGTCTCCGCCCCCCGTCGCCTGAGTGCACAGGATGTGGCGCTTTTGGCCGCGATGAACATTTCCGAGGTCACGGTCAGCCGCCGCCCTGTCGTGGCGCTGATCGCCACCGGCGACGAATTGGTCATGCCAAGCGAGACGCCGGGGCCGTCGCAAATCATCGCCTCCAATTCGTTTGGCTTGGCCGCAATGATCGAAGAGGCGGGTGGGATCGCACGGATGTTGCCGATTGCACCCGACAATGAGACCGCGTTGCGTGCGACTTTCGAGTTGGCAAACGGCGCGGATGTGATCGTCACCATCGGCGGGGCCTCGGTGGGCGATCATGATTTGGTTGGCAAGGTCGCCGCAGAGCTGGGGTTGGACCGGGCGTTTTACAAAGTGGCGATGCGGCCCGGCAAACCTTTGATGGCGGGGCGTTTACAGGGCGCTTTGATGATCGGCCTGCCGGGCAATCCGGTGTCGTCTTTGGTGACGGCGAAATTGTTTTTGATTCCTGCTTTGGCCGCGATGCAAGGCCTGCCCGCCGCCCCGGCCCCGCGTCATAAAGCCCCGCTTTTACAGGATATTTCCGCCAACGGCCTGCGGGCCCATTATATGCGGGCGCGGCTTGAGACGGGTGGCATTCGCCCCTTTGAGCGCCAAGACAGTTCTCTGATGTCGATCCTGTCCTCGGCCAATGTGCTTTTGGTCCGCCCGCCGCTTGACCCGGCGCGCATATGCGGAGAAATCGTCGACTATATTGTGCTCTGAATCGCGTGCCACATGCCACTTTGACGCCTTTTCATAAAATTTTCCAAATCCACCGCACGTTTTAACCCCGAATTAACCAAGCTCCCGTCTTCTCTGCTCAACAGGTCCAAAACCTTGCGGTCCAAAAGGAGAGGAACGTTGACACATTTCGGGAACGACGGTAGAACATTGTCAGAACATGGTGCAAAACCCGTCTGGGGACTTGCGGACAATGGCGGACCTGTCGCCTTTGGACAAAAGGGTCAGATTGGGCGTGATGACCGATCAATGATGCGGATTTCGGGCGCGATCCCGTCCGTGCCGGTGCATTGGGTCAAAACGCTTTCGGGGGATGCCGTGACCCACGGCCCGATCCAGTCGGGACCAAACGATCCCGAACCGGGGAAGAGGACCGAGCAGATGCTGACACGCAAACAACTCCAGCTGTTGGAATTTATCAACACGCGGATGCACAAGGACGGTGTGCCACCCTCCTTTGACGAAATGAAAGAAGCGCTGGATCTGCGCTCGAAATCGGGCATTCACCGCTTGATCACCGCTTTGGAAGAGCGTGGATTTATTCGCCGCCTCGCCCACCGCGCCCGCGCCATCGAGATTGTGAAACTGCCCGAATCCATGGGTGGTCCATCCACTGCGCCAACCTCCGCCGGATTTTCGCCGCGCGTGATCGACGGCGACCGCCCCAACAGCCCGCCGCCAAGCCATGCTTTGGATGTCGAGGTGGTCTCTGCGATCAACCTGCCGATCATGGGCAAAATTGCCGCGGGCGTGCCGATTGAAGCGGTCTCTGACGGGGCGATGAACGTGGCTGTTCCGGGGTCGATGCTTTCGGGCCGCGGCAATCACTACGCGCTTGAAGTCAAAGGCGAATCCATGATCGAGGCCGGGATCAACCACGGCGACATTGTGGTCATCCGCGAGACCTCAAATGCCAACAATGGCGACATCGTTGTGGCGATGGTCGAAGGCTATGAAACCACGCTCAAACGCTACAAACGCCAAGGCGACATGGTGGCTTTGGAGGCGGCAAACCCGGCCTTTGAAACCCGCGTGCTGCCCGCCCATCAGGTTGAGGTACAGGGCAAGCTTGTGGGTCTGATCCGCAGCTATTGATCGCGCATTGCTTAAACCGCCGCCAAAGGAACCTTTGGTGGCGGTTTTTTTGTGATTTCGTTTCCGTCATGTTTTTCGTTTCCGTCAGCTTAGTGCCTGTTCGCCAAACGCACCGTATCGGGGGCAAACCGTGTTCCCAAAACCATGGGCGGTAATGCATCGCGCGCCTCTCGCGCCTCGCCCGCGCGTGACCCACGCAATGCGGGCGTGTTCCAAAGCCGCACACCGGAGGTGGCATAGGCCGTGCGCATCTCCACCGTATCGCCCCGAGGCGCGAGCGCCAAAGCGCCGCTTTGACGGAGGAAACCGACATCAATCAACAGACAGCCCTCCGGCATCGCCTCCTCCCAAAGCTGATTGACCACCACGAAATCATGGCTGGCGCAGGCCGTGCGCGTGGCCTCCTGCCACCCCCGTCCGCTGACATGGGCGATACTCAGACCGGGCAGGTCCAAAACCGGCATGTCGCGGGCGGCAGCCGTGATCTGATCGGCAAAATCGCCGTCATTTTCCAACCACACGGAGGCGACAAACCCGGCCCCTTTGGCTTTGTTCAGCACCCGCCCCTCGGCCCCCATCCGACCGATCAAACTGCCATCATCCGAGATCAAAAGCGCGGGCCGATCCGTAATGGACCAGAGCACAAACCCGGCCAACACCGGCAAGATGCCCAAAAGCTGTCCACGCCCACGCCAAAGGATAACAAAAATCCCGCCGATCGCGATGAGCGGCAAGGTCTCGGGCGGCGGGGCGGCAAGGTGACTGACCGCGCCGTCCCAGCCCGAGACCATATGGGCCACCGCCAAAATCCACCGGATGCCACCGCCCATAATGGCAAGGGCAAGGCCTTGCAGCCCCAGGGGCGTCAGCAGAAGAGCTAAAATGGCGGCGGGCATGATGACAGCGCCCATCATCGGCACGGAAATCACATTGGCCAAAAGGCCGAAATCCGCGATGCGATTGAAATGCGCGGCAGCAACGGGGGCGGTGGCGATCCCCGCGACGGCAGAGGACAGAACGACCGTGGCGACCCCGCGCAGCCAATTGGGCCAGCCCGACATCAACCGCAATCGACGCACGATGGTGAAGACGGCGACAAGGGCAGTTGTGGCGGCAAAAGACATTTGAAAGCCGGGTTCGGGCAGGACTTCGGGACGCAACACGAGGATCAAAAGGGCTGCAATGGCGACCGCGCGCAAAGAGATGGCTTGGCGGTCCAACAGCACGGCGACGAGCATGACTGAGACCATGACAAAGGCGCGTTCGGTGGCGACGTTGAAACCCGAGAGCGCGAGGTAAAACAGCCCTGCGGCCAATGCGCCGGAGGCGGCGATTTTCTTAAGCGGCCAAGTGAGTGCTGCGCCGGGGATCATGGCAAGGCAGAGGCGCAGGGCAAAGAACACGGACCCGGTCAAAAGCCCCATATGCAGGCCGGAAATGGCCAAAAGATGCGACAGGTTGGCCCCGCGCAGGGCCTCGGCCGTGTCCAAGGTGATGCCGGATCGGTCACCGGTGAGGATGGCGGCGGCGAAGGCGCCGGGTTGGCCGGGGATTTGGGATTGGAGGGTAAAGGACAGGGTTTGGCGCAGACGATGGACCCAGAGCGTAAGCGAGCGATCGGTATCAGCGATGCGCAGCGCGGGCACGCGGGTGTAACCGACCGCGCCCAATTTGTCGAACCAGGCCATGCGTTGAAACTCAAACGCGCCGGGTTCAGAGGGGCCGGAGGGGGGCGACAAATGGGCGGTCAGTGCAAGGCGCATACCGGGTTCGGGGGCGACAAAGCTTTGGTCGCCATAAAGCGAAATACGGACCTTATAGGGCGTGCGGTCCGGGGCAAAATTTCGCAACGTGACCTGATCCAAAGTCAGGCGCAGGGCGTCGGAGGCGGAGCGGTCGATATGGATCACCCGCCCCTCGACCGGGCCGTAATAGCGGAAGGTCAACACCGGCTCAGAGACCATATGGGTGCGCAGCCCTGCCGCGAAAAAGCCCATTGAAACCGTCAGCATCGCGATCAACAGGGGTGCTGCGCGCGGCGGGGTTTTGATCAGGGCCAAAAGGCCCAGGATGACCCCGGCAAGGATCAAGCCAAGCAGGGTGACCGAGGGTTCCAGAGGTTGGGCGAAAAACACGCCAATGCCGATGCCGAAACACACCGGCAGCCAAAGGAAAAGCCGCCCGCGTTGCGCGTCGACGATATCGAGAGGGGCCTGTGCAATGAGCGTGAAGAGGCGCACCCTTGTTTCCCTATCCCCGTTCCCTTATTCCGTGCTCAACACCTGTCTGCCATCATGGCGCAATCTTGGTTACCAAAGGGTTAATTCTCGCATGTCCGCCACCTCTTCCGCATCCGCCAAAACCTCTCCCGTCGTCACCCGTATCGCCCCCTCGCCCACCGGCGACATGCATATCGGCACCGCCCGCACCGCGCTGTTCAACTGGTTGTTTGCGCGCGGCCATGGCGGCACGTTTTTGATGCGGATCGAGGACACGGATCGGGCGCGTTCGACGCCTGAGGCAACGCAGGGCATTTTGGACGGGATGGCTTGGCTGGGCTTGGACTATGATGGCGAAGCGGTGAGCCAATTCGAGCGGGCCGGTCGCCACGCCGAGGTCGCGCATCAGATGTTGGCGGCAGGCACCGCCTATAAATGTTTCGCCACCCAAGAGGAGATCGAAGCCTTTCGCGAGGCAGCACGGGCGACAGGCGCATCGACGCTCTACCGTAGCCCTTGGCGTGACGCCGACCCAAGCACCTACCCCGATGCGCCCTATGTGATCCGTATGAAAGCGCCGCGCGAGGGCGTCACCGTGGTGCAAGACGCGGTGCAAGGCGAGGTCACGTTCAAGAACGAGTTGCTTGATGACATGATCGTGTTACGTTCGGATGGGACACCCACTTATATGTTGGCCGTGGTCGTGGATGATCACGACATGGGCGTGACCCATGTGATCCGTGGAGATGACCACCTGAGCAACGCTGCACGCCAAATGACGATCTATACAGCGATGGGCTGGCCCCTCCCGGTTTATGCCCATATCCCTTTGATTTTTGGGCCTGATGGCAAGAAAATGTCGAAACGCCACGGCGCGACCGGGGTCAAGGAATATCAGGCCATGGGCTACCCCGCCGCCGGGATGCGCAACTATTTGGCGCGGCTGGGGTGGAGCCATGGCGATGATGAGTTTTTCACCGATGCGCAGGCGCAAGAGTGGTTTGAACTGGATGGAATCAATAAGGCTCCGGCACGGTTTGACACCAAAAAACTTGAGAATATCTGTGGTCAACATCTTGCAGTGATGGAAGATGCCGAAATCTTGGGCGAAATCATCGGCTATCTTGCCGCCGCCGGTGAGACAAAATTGACGGATGCGCAGGAAACGCGGCTTTTGGCGTCTCTGCCGTTTCTCAAAGGCTCGGCAAAGACCTATCCACAACTCATTGAAAAAGCACGGTTTGCCTTGGTGGATCGGCCTGTTTCGATGGATGAAAAGGCGCAAAAACTGGTGGGCTCAGTATCCAACGGTATACTGGAAGAATTGACGCCGCACCTGCAAAGTGTTAGCTGGGAGCGCGACGCGTTGGAGGAGGCTGTCGGCCGCGTTATGGAGGCGCAAGAGATCGGGTTTGGCAAGGTGGCCGCACCTTTGAGATCCGCCCTCGCTGGCCGCAGTGCAACCCCCAGCGTGCTTGATATGATGGTGGTTTTGGGCCGCGACGAAAGCCTCGCCCGGATCGCAGATTTTATGGCAAGTGAGCCTGAACAAACGGGCGGGACTGCTTAATTTGGCCGAAAGACTGCCTGAGATCAGGGTCACTTCGGCATGTGGTGACCGAAACGTTTTGGTGACGGTCACATGAGATTTATGCCGAGGCTGGACAGGCTTCGGACGCCCATAGGGTAAGGCATCGCAAATATGCGCGCCCCTCGCCCACGGGATCGGAATTGGAACCAGATATGAGGTTCCCAAGCCAAGACGGTGCCCGAGAGCTTCTTGGGCGCTCGCCTGATCACCAACGGCCCTTTGGCGTCTGCAGCCAGCAGATCAAAAGGGCACCGTTGCCAACCGAAGGAACGACCATGGCAGACACTCAAAAGACCGCGACCCTGACGCTTGACGGCAAGACTTTCGATCTTCCGATTTATTCGCCCACCGTGGGGCCTGACGTGATCGACATCCGAAAACTCTACGGCCAGGCCGGTGTTTTCACTTACGATCCGGGCTATACCTCCACCGCCGCCTGCGACAGCGCCATCACGTTTATCGATGGTGACGAAGGCGTTCTTTTGCACCGGGGCTACACCATCGGTGAACTGGCTGAAAAATCGCATTTCCTCGAAGTTTGCTACCTGTTGCTGTACGGGGCCCTGCCGACCGCGAAAGAGATGGAAGACTTCGAGGCGCTGGTGACCCGTCACACCATGGTGCATGAGCAGATGCACAGATTCTTCACCGGCTTCCGCCGTGACGCACACCCGATGGCCATTATGGTCGGTGTGGTCGGCGCAATGTCCGCCTTCTACCACGATTCGATCGACATCGCCGATGCGCATCAGCGCGAAGTGGCGACCATCCGTTTGTTGGCGAAAATGCCGACCATCGCGTCGATGGCCTATAAATACACAATCGGTCAGCCGATGGTCTATCCGCGCAACGATTTGGATTACGCCTCCAACTTCTTGCACATGTGTTTCTCGGTGCCTGCCGAAGAATATGTGGTCAACCCGATCCTGGCCCGCGCCATGGACCGGATCTTTACCTTGCACGCCGATCACGAGCAAAACGCCTCGACCTCGACCGTGCGTTTGGCCTCCTCTTCGGGTGCCAACCCGTTCGCCTGTATCGCCGCGGGCATCGCCTGTCTTTGGGGTCCGGCGCATGGTGGCGCCAACCAAGCCTGTCTTGAAATGCTGCGCGAAATTGGCACCG
>Ga0181375_1000048_pt1 | contig 74251 bp, 74 predicted proteins | sample LowvirmetaG_FD_130090 | JGI IMG/M metagenome (GOLD analysis project Ga0181375, IMG submission 130090) | Marine viral communities from the Subarctic Pacific Ocean - Lowphox_11 viral metaG | ecosystem: Environmental > Aquatic > Marine > Oceanic | place: Subarctic Pacific Ocean | collected 2015-12-09 | reverse complement strand
CTTCAGGGACCAACAAACCCAGAAGTCTTTCTCAACGATCGCCTTGGACATTCCAAGCTGTGCCGCGGCTTCTTGAAAGGCCTCGTCTCGTTGTTCGGGGGTGTCGTTGGCAAACTGATCCATACTCAGGCGTGCGCCACGATTTGCTGCACAACCGGGTGCATCCAGGCAGGCACATGTTTGCTTTGTTTGGAAAGCAGCACCCGATCCTTGTCATTCAGCGCACGGGCCAGCTGCCCGATCACCTGATCATCAATCCGGTCCTTACCAATATAACGCAGCGCCTGAAACACGGCACCGGTCCTTTGGCCCGCGCCAACGAGCGTCTTTGAGGACGCCTTGCGAAACTGGATCACCTGCCGACCAACTGTTTTTGTCCGGGTCGGGCCATCGGTCATATAGATCGGCTTGGACGGCACCTGAGTAGACAGCCCCAACTGATTGGCCGCCATAGCAGGGGAGGGTTGCAGCACCTGGTTGTCCTTGCGCGCCACCGCCTTCGCGATGTCATCCGCAGACGGCGACAGATAGCCGAAGCGCGGGCTTTTCTTGGGATAATCGTAGAGCCCACGGGTCAAGCGCCGGATCATGCCCTGATCGGCAAGGCGCGACAACGCCTGATCCACACTCGCGCGCGTCCCGATATCCAGAAAGTCCGAGGGCGCAAAGATGGCGCCTCGACCCTTTCCGATGATGCGTTGTTTGATCTTCGACATAATCATGGCTCATCTCCTTGTCAGAAAATATGGTATGTTTTCCTGAAAGTCAATGTTGTGAATATCGACCAGTCTCCCAGGCTGAACACAGATAGCGCCATCCTCAAAGAAAATGACTTGGTCTGGGCTAAAAAGCCTTGAAACCTGTTCGAAATAGCGATCAAGAAGCATGCCTTCGATTTTGCTGACGTCGCCGCACCCGGCCAGATCATGCCAAGATCAGAGACCATGGGCACCACGCCCGTGTTTCAGCATGACCCCGCAAATCAGCGTGAACAGCTCCACCGGGGCCCAGACCGTCAGATAGGCCGAGACAACGAGGACGCTGATCCGCTTGCCAAGTGTGGATTCGGGGCGGAACCCGTTCATCGTCGGCACTTCAGCCGCTTTTGCCACCGCCAGCTAGGCCACCACAAGGGCCGTGACCAGACCGCCAACCAGCGTCAGGACATTCTTGTAGCCCGACTCGAAGGCCTTGGCCAAAGCCTCAGAACAGACATCGGCCCCAAGGGGAACAGCTGCGTTCCCCACCGGCACGCTATCTTGATTTCCAGAATCATCAGACCAGCGGCCAAGCGTAGAGGCCCAGCAACACAATGGCCAAGGCCGAGCCGAATATGGCAGAAAACGACATCTTCAAAAGACTATCCGCCAGTAATGCCATCGAAGATGGCACAACCCCGGGTGGCTTCAAGATTGAAATTAAACCAGTTTTCGCATACGATAAGTCCCTGATTTGTGTGGGCTGCTCCCCATCCCTGCGAATGGGGAGCAGGGAGTTGACCGCATGCCCACATGCGCTAGACTGCACGACAGATGACGCCCGGTTCACGGGTACTGAAGAGAGATGAAACGTCAGACGACAAAGACGCATTGTGTCGCGTGACTGGCAACGGCGTGTGCCCCTTCAAATGGACAAAGGCCGAAGATGTATTCTGGGTAAGGATGAAGCTGGAATGAGTGTACACGGAGCTTTTACCTTCGATACCGACAACGTTGACCCGGCGGCCCAGTTCCACATGCCCAGCCTGGTCGAAGAACCCGAACTGCAACGCATCGCCGTCCGGGTTGCGCACAATCACCCCGACGTCGTCACCGTGGCCGATTACCGGCGCTTGCCGTTTGAGAAACTGCGCATGATCCTGTCGAACTTGAAACTACCCCCCAGGAAGGTGCAGCGCTTTACCGCCGCCGTCTCGGTTTACACGGAAGCCGTCGACTAAGGCGTGGCGCCGTGACCTGCCCGTACGGCAAGAAACTCTCAAGACCCGCCAGGCCCAACCGAAACCCTTCATAGTCCCTATCCTGATCATCATGCTTGCCGCCAAACCGTTTCTGGCGCAGCTGGAAACCGCTAGGATGGCAGCCAAACGGACCGCCATTGACCAAGCGGTCGAGGAGTTGAGAGGCAAGGCCCGAGATTTAAAGCACTGCCACCTCTTCCCAGCTTTTTGAGCGGTTACCCCGTCCAAGGGCACTGTGCCTCCGTCAGGGGCCCAAGGTCGGGATCGTGCCGAAGACAGTCTCGCGGCCGCAATAGGGCACACTTTCCTTTTCCACGGCAGCACGCCGTGGCGATTGCTTGTGACAGTAACACCAGCTAACCGGCGGCTCGTCCGGTAGGGTATCTCGCAACCATTTGGTAATATGCCAAGCGGTCAACAGACTGACCAGTTTTCCCTTCTTCAACCCCTCGAACATCTTCGCCACTTGTGCCAGAGGTTGGTTCGTTGTCCGTTTATACGACAACAGAAGCGCAGGATCGTCGGCAATTCGGGTCCACAGCTCGGGCCGGGGCAGCGCGGTTTCGAAAACTGACAGGTGCAGGCTCAGCCCATGGGTCAGGGTCTGGTTGTGCTCGATATCCAGCTCGCGCAACTTTGCCTCGATCTGGTCCATCGACTGCTGATCGAGGCCTTCGACCTCATGTTCAGCGGACAGGGTCAGGCCCGAAACCTTGCCTGCCTTGATGAACACGGCAATCTGCAAACAGGTCAGCAACAGAAAGGCGTTGGAAAACAGTGTGCGTTCGTTGCGCCAGATGCGACGGATCTGCGGCTCGGGCAGCATGGTCCAATCCGCCGGGTTGTTCGGCGCGACCTGGCTCTTGACCTCATCCGGCACCAGACGCGCAGCCAGATCGACCAGCGGCTTGATCATGTCTATGAACAGCGCGCAGTTGATAGCGGTAAAGCACCCGGCAACCTCTTCACGCACCCCGGGCAGATAGCAATGCCGCCAGCGGCCATAGTCGTCCTGCCAATCGGGCGGGATAAAATGCGCGGGGGCCAGGTGCTGGGGATGCAGATAATCGTCAGGGTCATCCGAAAGCCATTTCGGTGACTGTTTCAAAATTTATACCCTCTTATCACCCCAGACACCCTTGTGCGTCCTATGAGGGCAAGTTCTCGCCCAAGTCGAGGTGTTCCGTCAAGAATTAACCTTAGCGCGGGGCGGTTTGGTGCAGTTCGGGACGGTTAGGGAAGAGCCACCGGGTGGCGCCTGTGCGCGACTTTGCCTGCCGGTCTGGCCCCTTATTTGCCGTCGCATACCCCTGTTCGCCGCCATTCATGTGCATGCGGCGGTGTGGGACGTGGTTCACACGCCCGTACAGGCATGGGTGGCGTTTTCTATGAACAGAGGGATCAACGCAAGCAGAAAAGAAGAGGCCCGATGAACAAACCCCTCAATCTTGGCGGAAATGCCACCCTTGCACGCCTGGCCAGGCTGCAGCCCAGCCTGCCCGCCGATGTGCCGTCCCGCTGGCCCGGCTTCCGTTTCCTGCGGATATTTCACCACGCCCCGGTCGTCACCTGCGACGATGCCGCGCGCGCGCGTGGCGTGCTCTTGGGTAACGAGCTGAAGACCATTGTACTCAGCACCCCGGACGGGCTGGTCGGGGTGCATCTGCCCGGCGACCGGCGGTTGCATTCGCGCAACGTCAAGGCCGCCCTGGGCACCCGGCGCCTGCGCTTTGCTGATGCGGATGAGCTGGGCGCAAACGGCTTGGCACCCGGCCTGGTCAACCCGCATAGCGCCGGGTTCGTGCGCCGTCACCTGATCTGCGCCAGCCTGATGGGCAAGGCTTTTGTCACCACCAATGCCGGAGTGTTCACCCACGGCGTGGCCTTCGCTCCCCTCGACCTCACCTCCCTGACCCCCAAATTGATCGGAGACTTCTCCCATGACAACTGACCCCAGCACCTCGCATGTTTGTCTGGTCGCCGACACGGTAACCCAGCACGACGCCAGCTTTGCCAATCGCACGCTTGAATTCACCGAAGCCACGTACCTGAAAGCGGTGGTCGGCGGCCTCACCGACGCAGGCTTTCGCGTCACCCACCTGGACAGCCCAGGGGCGCTGGCCGCTCAGGCACCCGCGCTGTTGCGCGAGGACGCGGTCGTTATCAGCCTGTGGTCAGGCACGCGCACGCGCACGCGGCGCACGCTGGTGCCATCGACCTGCGAGGGGCTGGGGCTGCGCTATGTCGGAGCGGACGCCTACAGCGCGATCGTCTGCCAGGACAAGGACCTGGCAAAAAGCTATGCTTGGCGCCATGGCATTGCCGGGCCGGCGGGGCAGGTTGTCGATCCCGGCAGACCGTTTGAACCCGACCCGCGCCTGACCTCGCCCTTCGTGGTCAAACCCCTGGCCGAGGGCGGTTCGATCGGCATTGACCAACGGGCCTTCTGCCCAGGGTGGGAGGAGGCTGCGCGCCAAGTCGCCACCCTGCAAGAGGCCCTGGCCTGCCCGGTGCTGATCGAAGAATTCTTGGAAGGCGACGAGGTCTCGATCTGCCTGATGGGCGCGGATGGCGACAGCGCGCAGTTGGCCGCCGTGCGGTTGGATGTCGAGGGGTTTGACCTGGCGCGCGGGATCTGGTCGATGGAGGTCAAAAAGACCTTGACCCGCCCGACGGAAAACACCCCGATCACCCATGCCCTTGACCCCGCGCTGCTCCGCGCCTGCCGGCGCTTGTTCGACAGTTTCGAAAAGGTCGACTACATGCGCATCGACGGTCGCATGACGCGCGACGGGTTCCGCTTGATCGAGCTGACCCCGGACGTGCACCTTGGCCCGACGGCCAGTTTCGCCCAATCCATGGCGTCGCTGGGGGTGGAGTATCCCGACATGTGGCGTACCCTGATATCCTTGGCGACTTGACGACCACGCACAGGGGCGACAGGTCACGGGTTCGCGGTAGAGCAAGAAGCCCGGTTCAGGTCCAGTGGGAAATGCCACTTCGACAGGAACGAATAATGAAAAGGCTGCCCAGCCAGAAAGGTGGAATCACCGTCTGGCAAGGTGGTGCCGAACAGCCGTGCCTGCCAAAGGTCCGTGTGGATCATGTCGATCCCGCGCGCCTTTTCCATGCGCGCCTCGGCCGTGGGCGCATCGCCCGCAGCCGAGGCCCACCGGGACCAGTTCCAGTGGAGACTGCGCCACAGCCCCTGGTTCGACAGGGCATGATGAGTCAGCAGACGCTCGGCCGCAGCGAACAGGGCCTCGGTGTCGGGATCACCGGTCAGCGCCCCGACCACCGCTAGGTTCTGCGCCAGCACGATCCGGTCGAACGGATCCTGCGCGCCGTCGCGGGCCAGCAGGAAGAGTATGCGCGTGCCCTCGCCATGCTGGCCCGCCGACAACTGGATCACCCCGCGATTGTTCAGCATCTGCGCATGGCCTGTGGCCTGGCCGGTCATCATCTGTTCGGCCTGGGCCAGTTCGGCAGAGGCCTCGTCCAGCCGCCCCAATCGGCCCAACTGCATGCCCAGGGCATTGCGCGAATGGGCTGCCTCACGCATCTGCCCACGCGCCGCGAACAGCTCGGCGCTCTGGCGTAAGGGCGCCAGGCTGTCGCCATAGGACAGGAAGATATCGGCATTGCGCAGCAGATAGGGGAAATAGGGGCTGCGCGGGGTTTCCGGTCGGGCGACGACCTGGCGATAGAGCGCCAGCGCCGCATCACGTTGGTGAATCGAAGCCAGCGCGGCTAGCCGCACCACCGCGAACCCGGTGTGATCGCGACAGCCCGCCAACTGTTCGGGTGCGGTCAGCGCAAGGGTTTCATCGACCTGATCCAGCCGCCCGGCGACCGCCGTCCGCGCCAGGCGATCCATCTCGCCCGACAGCTCCAACCGATCCAGCAGAAGTGCCACCGAAGCATAGGCTTCCAGTTCAAACAACAGGCCAGCGACCTTGCGCAGGCCCGACAGGCCTAGATCCCGCGCGCCCTCGGCAATCTGCTGGCCGAACAGGGTCGCGGCGGCCTCCAACACCGCCACGATGCGGTCACGGAAATGACTGTTGTCGCCGATCGCCTCAAGCCTCGACAGGGCGCGGTGCAGGGTATGTTCCTCGCAATGTTCGATCGCCAGGCGCAGTTGGAACAGCCACTGATCGTCGGTCTCGGCCTGATCGCCATAAACGTCGATCCAGGTCTTGCGCGCAATCTGGACCATCGCAGGGGGCGCCAGGTCTTCCATAGCGCGGGCCAACCCATCATGGGCAAAGGCCACCTGACCGCCACCCAGGGTGATCATCTCGTTCAACGCCAGCTCCATGCGCGCTACGCGCAACTGGTCGGGGTCCAGCCCCTGACCCGCCAGCCTGTCCATGAAATGGTCCAGGAGAGCCGCCGGTGCCGCCCCGTCATGCAGATGCAGGGTCACAGCCAGAAAGCGTTCATCGCGACTCATCGTCTTGAACAGTTGCGCATAACTGTCGCCGTCCGAAACCTGCGTGGCATTCAGCCCGGCACCGGAGCGCACCACCTTCGCTAGGTTGTGGATCCCGCGCAGATCGCCGCCATCCTGGTGATAGACCTGCGACAGGCGCTGGTCCTTGGTGACGCCCATGTTGCGCGCAACCTCGGCGTAATGAGTATAGGTCAGAGGCAACAACATCCGCGCCTTGCAGGTAAAGCCTGCGCGGTCGAACTCCTCGACCAGTTCACCCAGGCTCCAGGTCACGAAAGGGCTCTGCGCCTCGATCTGGGTGATCTCACACAACACCATGCTGTCCTTGCGCCAGGTCACATCTTCGACCAGAAACCCCAACGTCGCCTCGTCGATCAGATGGATGTTCTCCAGGATCAACCCGACTGGATGGTGTTCCACCACCGCGCGCACATAGCGTTTCAGATAGGTCACCGCGGCCTGTCCGTTCATGTCCAACAGCTCTTCGGGCTTGAACTCACCCAGGCTGAAGCGGCGTTCCAAGAAGCCCTTGATCTGGCGTACCAGAGGCACGTCCAGTTCCTTCAACAGCTCGTTGGCGACCTCAAGCCCCAGGTGTTCGTCGGTCAGATAGGCCTTTAGGTTCTTGTTGAACTCCTCGATGCTGAGGATCTTGGCCCCGGTTTCGGCGGCCTTTTGCAGGGCGGCGGCGATCTGGGTCAGGAACACCCCGTCCTCCAGGCGCGACCCGCGCGAGCGGCGAATGCGCACGCGTACTAGATCGCGGCCCTCGTGTCGCTGGGCGACCTCGTCCATGAAGCGGCTTTTGCCGATGCCCGATGCCGCCTCGAGGAACAAGCAAAAGGGTTTGTCCCAGTGCCCATGCAACAGGCTCAACACATCAGACAGGTCGTCGGTTCGATTGACGAAAGGTAAATCACTCATCGCGAAAACTCTTCAACGCTGCAAATCCGCGCCCAGCATAGGCAAAGCCGCCACCTCAGGGAATACCAGTCTCGAAATGTCATACAAATCGCCACATATAATATACATAATAAACCTTACAGGCCACTAAAATTTAGCTAGGGGCGCGCTACTTTGAACTGCGACTCCTATTATAAATCAATGGGTTATCTAATTAGGAGATTGTGCCATGTCTGGCTCCTACAAGCAATTGAACATCGAAGAACGGCGTAAAATCGAGCGCTGGCTGAGTGCTAAAGTTCCTGTCCGTGAGATGGCGCGTGTGTTGAAGCGCTCGAAAGCGACGCCCTACCGTGAATTAAAGCGGAACTATTTTGTCGACGAGAGCCTGCCGAAATACGCGGGTTACTATGGCGCTGCTGCTCAGTTGAAAGCCGATGACCGACGTTCGCGACAACGCAAGCTGATCAAGCATCCAGATCTCGCCAAATTCTGTCCAAGAGATGGGGAGTAGCTCATTGAAATCAAGCGAGTGGTTTTTCTCTTTGCCATCGTGGATCGTCTCTTTCATCATGCGACCCACCTTAAACGCTGGTCCGAATTCCCGCGACCTCCTCTTCCATAAGGCGCTCATCGATATGTGACGCTTGTAAGTTCTACCCAATTCGGATGACTGCACGGGACAAACGAGGCGTGTTCATCTATTCTGGTTTCGCGACAACACATGACTGAGCGTTAGAAGGGTTGATGCCGGGCGCAATGCCAATACATGACGTGAAATCCTCCAAGCCGTTTCGGACGATTACTCCCAAACAAAGAGGACGGGGGCCCGACATTGCCAGTTTCTCAACTTACTCCCAAACTCGTGATCTTCGACTGTGATGGTGTGCTCGTCGACTCTGAGCCGACCTTCAATCGCGTCCTGCATACTTACTTGCTTTCGACTGGCGCACGCCTGTCACTCGTCGAATGCTGCAATCTGTTCGTCGGTAAGAGCAGACATGATGTCGAACGTTACGTGAGTGACAGGGGATTGCGCCTTCCAGAGAAATGGCCGCAGGATTTCTACAACAGAGTTCTCGACGCTCTTAGGACAGACGTCACGCCGATCCCGGGTGCCCGTGAGGCGGTGGCGTTGATTTCGTCGGCTGGCATACCGCTCTGCGTTGCCTCCAATGGGCTCCTGGCAAAGATGCATGTCACGCTGGAACAGACAGGGCTGCTTTCCTGGTTTGAAGGAAAAATGTATTCAGCTTATGATGTCGGCGCCAGCAAACCCGCGCCTGATGTGTTTTTACATGCGGCCAAAATGAATGGCGTTGCGCCGGAAAACTGCGTGGTAGTCGAGGACAGCGTGAGCGGATTTGAAGCGGCTTTCAATGCTGCTATGACTTGTTTTGCCTATGTCCCAAAGACGGCATTGAAACCAGACGACCTCTTCGGTGCGCGACGGCTAACCGATATGGCTGACCTACCGAAACTGTTGGGGCTTTGAGAGCGATCAATCCAAGGTCAGCAACCAGCTTTGCAGAGACCGAAAAGTCTATGCCGGGCTGCACGATCTTTATCCGAGTAGACAAAGGTGTGACGTGCGAAGGAACAGACCCGTTAAGTATATTACATTTTCGGGTCTGCTTCACCAATTATTGTTATTGATCGACTGGGTGAGCTATAGGCCCAAGCGAGACATCACACGGATGCCAGACCATGAGCTGAAACAACTCAACAATACGCCCGGAAAATACCTTGGTTAGAAAACCCCTTTAGCAGTCTTCCAGAAAAGAATACTGGCCGAGATAGAACTCCCCCTACCTTCGGAGGCAATAGGGGTCGCGCTTCATCTAGCGCTCATAGATTGCGACCGGCACGAAACCGGTCGCATCGCCTGGTGTCAGCCTTTTTTGCGCGCTTCGAGTTTCCAGTCCGACATCGTCGGCTCGATATTGAAGAGCTTCAGAGCGTTACCGCCCAGAATATCCCGCTTGGCCTGTTCCTTCAGGAACGGGAGATCGTAGATCGTGCTCGGAAGATCCATGTCCCAATGCGGATAGTCCGACGAATAGAGCAACTGCGACTCGGCGTTCATCATCTTGAACGTCACTTCCAGCGCCTCCCGGTTGTCGACAAGCTCCATCGGCTGCGACGAATAGAACATCTCGCGCATGTAGTCGCTGGGCTTTTTCTTCAAAAGCGGCGCGTCAGAGGTGCGCATCATGTATTCGTTGTCCAGACGCTGCATCAGGAACGGCACCCAGGCCAACCCGCTTTCGATCCAGAGGGTTTTCAGTTTCGGGAAGCGTTCCGGCATCCCGTTCAGCACCCAGTTCGTCATGTGGATCATGTTGCAGAAGCTGAATCCGAGCGCGTGCACCGAGATGAATTTGTTCAACTGCGCCAGCGACGAATCCGCCCAGTGATAGGCTGCATGGAAGCCGAGAGGTTTGCCGTGCTCTTCCAGCTTAGCAAAGATGCGCATGTTGGCATTGTCATGCACAGGCCGTTTCAGATAGCCGGTAGATAGGAAGCCGACGACGCCCTTGCGTTCAGCGAATTCGTCGATCATCTTCTCGGCTTCATGCGGCTCGTTCATCGGAAGGTAGACCATCGAACAGATGCGTTTGTCCTCTTCCAGAATGCGCTCGCAGAGCCATCTGTTATAGGCGCGGGCCATGTTGACCTCGACCTCCGGCTGCGGATGGGTCGCCAGCAACAGCATCGGCGTCGGGAAAAGGCAAGCCACATCCACCCCCATGGCATCCATCCAGCGACGGGTCAGGGTGATGTCGCGATGCGGACTTTCGGGCACTTTTTCCTTGTTGCGCCCGGCATAGCGCGTCACGCGCCCGGCCATGTCCTGCGATCCGATGGCCTGAGGAATAAGGCTGGCACGCCCGACATTGCCCGCCGACAAACCGAGATGCCGCATGACCGGATCATCCATGTACTGGAGGATTTCGGGCAGGGCCTCGGTTTCGTAATGGTGGCTGTCCACATCACAAATGAAGAAGTCTTTGTAATTGCGCTCTTCCGCCTGTTTGCGAGCATTTTTCAACAGCTTCGTCGTGTTGAATTCCTTGATCGCAGGATCGTTGTCAGAGCTATAGTTCAGTGCGTTAGGTGTCAGTGACATTTGAGGTATCGCTCCCTGTCCTTAATTTTTCAGCGTTTGCCACATGCCCAGTTCGAACGCCGCCATATCGGCCGCTTCGAGCAGGCCGGTGGTGGCAATGGCCACTTCGGTCGCCGAGACATCGCTGTCGTTCGGGAAAGCTGCCAGATCCTTGTCGCTTTCGCGCAGACCGGCATAAACGCGGATCAACCCAGCCAGAAGGGATTGCATTTGTGTAAGGCTGAGCCCATCGCCATCAGGCGCACGCAAAGCACGAAGCACATCATCGACAGAGGCGTCCAGCGTATTGGTTTGCGGGGTCATTTTTTCAAACTTCGACATAGATGTTTTCATCCCGCTCAATCACCTTGTAGCGATTGAGACGAATTTTCGGGTCGCCCAGGGCCTCGCCGGTTTCGATCTTGAATTCCCAACCGTGCCAGGGGCACACGAAATGCATTTCGTCCGTATCGAAGCTTTGCTTGAGCGGGCGACGCTCTTCGTCGAATTCGACACAGACCTTGGGCATCTTGAGCCCTTCGCACACCGGCCCACCCTGGTGAGGGCAGACGTTGCGATAGGCCACGACCGTTCCTTTGTGACGGATCACACCGATCTCCACACCTTCGAGCTCACAGATTTTCGCAGTAGTCTCGCTGATATCCGATGAGGCACACAACAGTTTTTCAGGCATACACTCTCCTCCGTTATAGTAAGCAAATCTTACTGTTAACATAGTAAGATTGTCTTACTATATGGAATGCTTTAGGTTTCGTCAAGAATTTAAGGGCCTAAAATAATGATGAATAACAATGTCATAGGTGAATCCCCCTCGCAAAAACGCGGGCTGGGCGCGTCCCTTCGCCTCGCCAATCATCTCTATGGCAAGCTGTTGCAAAAGCGTTTGATCGATTCTGATCTGAGCATGGCGCAATACATCCATCTCAGGACACTGAAAGAAGAAGGACGCCTCAGCCAATCGGAACTCTCCGCACAGCTCGGCATCGAAAAAGCCTCATCGACGCGTGTCCTTGACGAGCTCGCACAGAGAAACCTCATCCGCCGCGAACGTCATAAACAGGACAGGCGCATGATCATCGTCAGCCTATCGGAAGAGGGGCATAAGAAAATCGACGAGGCCATGTCCTCGGCCAAAGTCGCCGCCAGACTCGCCTCCGAAAATTTCGACGAGGGCGAATTGCTCCAGCTTTTCGCTTCGCTGGACAAAATCATCAAAACTCTCTCGACCGCCACCTGAGCAGCGCTCGGGAAACCGAGATCATGACAGAACCGGAGCGAGGGCCAGCAGGATCACCCCTGTCCCGGCCATCGCAGAGGACAGGTAGAACCTGCGTCCGGGGCGGTTTTCGGTTTTGAAGACATAAGCCGCAAACCAGACGGCAAAGAACATTTCGACAGACGAGATAAGCGCGACCACGGTCACATCGGCCAACATCAAGGCAAAAAACAACGTGATCTGCCCCGTGCTCATCGCCACGGCAGCCAAAAGCTGCCAGCCGCTCGGTTTCTCCAGCAGGGCGCGAAGCTGTGTCTGAGGGCTGTAACGCAAAATCGCAGACGCACCAAACCAGAACAATCCAGTCAATGCGCCAACGAACACTCCGGCGAGCGGATCGGGCAAGTATTGCATGGCCATCTTGCGCGCGACCAGAGAACTGCCGTAGCCCCCAGCCGATCCAAGAGCCAGCAAACGCCCCTTTTGCCGCTCCGCAGCGGGACGCTCTGAAATGACGCCGGGAAGACCCGAACGGCGCGACGGGCTTGTCATCATCACGACCACGCCCGTGGTGACCAGAAGAAAGGCGACCATGATCGCCGGGGTCATCACCTCTCCAAGAAAGAAAAAGGCCAAAACGGCGGCGAAAACCGGAATGAGTCTGCGGATCAGCCCGGTTTCGATCGCTCCCGCTAGTTCCACCGACCGAAAAAGCGTCAGTCGCCCCAAAACATTTCCCAAAAGCCCGGCGAGGACAAAATAGCCCACGCCGAGAAAGACCGCCGACCCATATTCGGGCAGCGGCGGGCCGATCAAAAGCCAGAGCCCCCCGGAGACCGTGGCGGTCGTGACAATGGACAGGAACACATCGTTGCCGCGTCCCCGGGCGGATTGAGCACTCTTGACGATGGCAACAGAACTCAACGCATAACAAAAAGCTCCGAATACGGCCAGAAGCCCCCCGAAAACCGCTATCATGGGAATGCCTCCGACATGCCGCTGTTGATCAGCGGGCCCCTTCACATATTTTTTGCAGGAAACGATCCGAAGCCATCACCTCACGCAGCGGCATTTTCTTTTGCGCTTCATCAAGCTCGGAAGAATAACTCAGCCCCTGCCCGTCCCAGAACCACCAATAGATAATCTCGCCCTGCTTGCCGCGCACAGGCATGCGGAACATCGGGAATTTGCGTTCGCCATAAGGAATCTCGGCCTCTCCGATCTTGCTATGCGGCAGATTGAGCTTTTTCAGCACACCGGCAAGCGGCACCATTGCAATGGACTCTTCCTCTTTGCCGGAAAAAAGGCTAGCGACGTTATCGGGCCGCTTTTGATACGGCCCGTTCAGGAATTTCACGACAGGCGGATAGCTTGGGTGCGCATGGGTGACCTGCACATAGGCCAGCCCATCGTCCGTCTCGATTTCGACGATATCGCCGGGTTTATATTCTTCCATTTCGACTATCCCCTCAAAGGCTGTAGGCTTCCAACGTGGACGGATGGAACAGTTCCTCGATCTTGACGCGACGCGGCGACAGACCCTGGCTGGCATGATAGTCTAGGAAACGGTCGAGTACATGAGCGTTGTCAGCAACCCCATAGCTCCAGGGGTCTTTGCCCATCAGCGCATGCACCCGGTTCAGGTTGTCCTCGACAAAGGGCATGGTGACCTTGGTCGCCGAGGTGTCCGACAGGGCCTCTTCGGCCAATCGTTTCGATTGGGTAAAGGCCTTGAGCAAGGCCGCGGGCAGGAACGGATATTCTTCGGCGAGACTGCGACGCACACCCAACACATGCATGATCGGGAAAATCTTCGTTCGTTTAAAATAATCTTCGGCCGTCGTGATGCTGTCCGCGAACAGCCGCCCGACATGCGGATGACCTTCGGAGAAACAGCGCGGCCAGCGCGGACCGATAAACCCGTCGATCTCGCCCGCTTCCAGCATGCTGTTGAGCGTGGCCCCTTCGGGGGCATCGACCATGGTGATATCGTCGGGCAGTTGCACCTTGATCTTTTCAGGCCGTCCGGGCGTGTCCATGCCGCCGCGCACCCAAGTGATATCGGAGGGTTTGACGCCGTAATCCTCTTCCAGGATGCCACGCACCCAGACGTTGGCTGAGAGCTGATATTCAGCGATCCCGATGCGCTTGCCCTTCAGGTCCTCGGGCTTCTCGATGCCTTTGTCCGTGCGGATATAGACCGAAGTATGCCGGAACGCCCGGCTCAGAAAGACCGGGATCGCCACATAATGCGGGTTCCCCCGCGCGACCGAGATGGAATAGGACGACAGCGAAATTTCACTGATATCGAAGGCCTCGTGCCGGAAGGCGCGAAAGAACATTTCCTCCGGCGACAATAGCATCGGAATGGGATCGACGCCGTCGATCTGCACCCGGCCATCCACGATGGCCCGCGTCCTGTCGTAATTGCCCATGGCCAGAGATAGCTTGAGATTGGTCATTCTGTCGGTTCCTCGTGTTTCGTTCTGCACTGATACTGCAAGTCGACCGGTTGGCCGGCAGCGGCGGATGTCAGGATTGCGTGGCAAACCTCAAGGCTTGCGAGCCCCCATGCGCCGGTTTGATCCGGCGCCGTGCCCTTGCGCACCGCATCGACCACAGCGTCGAGCACGGTTCGGCGGGGGGCGGGCCCAAAGGGGGCTTCGATGAAGTGCCGCTCGGTGTCACCGAAAACTTCGATCCCGTCCGGCGTCAGTTTGAGATCGGCACGGTCACACAAAGCGATGACCGGACCAAAATGTTCGTTATGCGATGCCTCGATCGTCGTCCCGCTGCCGAAGGTCCGTGTAGCTTTGAGCCGGGCTTCGTCATCGGGGTTGAGGTTCATGAGCGCACGGCGGGCTCCGCCATAGGCCCCCGTCTTTTTCGGCTGGCCCAATTCTCCGACATCGTTCATCCAGATGTCGCTATCAAAATGCGCATAGCCGGAATAGGTCAGATTGGCGACACAGCCCGTCTCGAAACTCATAAGGGCGGTAAACGCACCCTCTGTCGGACGTTTTGGATCCCAAGCGCCGGTCATCGCGTAGATGTTTTTGGCCATGCCACCGGCCAGCCGCCGCACCACGTCGATCTGGTGAATGGCCTGGCTGAACAGGACCCCGCCCCCTTCTTCGGTGCGCAACTCTTCGGGGCGACGCGGGCGATAGAGAAAATCGGTATAATTCAGCGCCTGAATCATCCGCAATTGACCGAACTCCCCGCTTTCGATCAGGCGCGCGGCCAGATCCACGGGGGGATCAAAGCTATGGCTCGGACCGACGATCAGATGCACACCGGCCTCGTCGGCGGCGCGCACCATCCGCTCGGCATCCTCCATGGAGATGGCCAGAGGCTTTTCCACCAGAATATGTTTGCCCGCCTGCGCCGCAGCCAGCACATGATCTATATGCATCTGATGCGGTGTGGCGATGTAGATCGCCTCGACCGAAGGGTCGGCACATAATTCATCGACCGTTTCATATGCCGCGCCGCCATAGTCCCGGACGAAAGCCGCACGGCTTTCTTCGCGGGGGGCAGCAGCGGCCACGAGTTTGACACGCGGATCGGCATCGAAGGTCGGCACCATGAGCATGAAAGCACGCCCCAGCCCAGCAACGCCAAGACGGACGGGATCAGAGGTCAAGAACCAGCCTCCCCGACTTGGCGCGCGACACGCAGATCATCACATAATCGTCTTTTTCCTCATCCATCAGAACCATGTCCCGATGATCGGCATCACCACTCAGAAGACGGGTCTTGCAGGTGCCGCAGGTGCCGCTCTCACAGGAGCTGGAGGTTGCAAAGCCGGCATCCCGCAGCGCTTCGAGAATCGAGCGGTCCTCGGGAACCTTCACGACTTCACCGCTTTTCTTCAATTCGACTTCAAAAGGCACATCATCGTCGCGTACGACGTCGACGGGTTTGAAGTCCTCGAAATGGATACGTCCCTCGGGCCAGTGACCCGACACGGCCTTAATCTCTTCCATCAAGGGTTTGGGTCCGCAGCAGAAGACATGCGTGGCCCGGGGCGTCACCAGATCGTCCCAGAAATCATAGACCTGATCGAGATCGCCATTGTCATGGTGAACGATGATCCGGCCTTCGAAAACAGCGTTCAACTCGTCCAGATAGGCGGACTCTTCCGCGCTCCGACTGACATAAATGATCCTGAGCGCCTTGCCCTTTTTATCGAGGTAGCGCGCCATGGCATAGATCGGCGTAATGCCGATACCGCCCGCGATCAGCAGGTATTTCTGCACATCGGTCAGTGGGAAATCGTTCTCCGGCGCTTCGATATTGAGCTCGGTTCCCTCCTGTGCGTCCTCGTGCATGGACGCCGATCCGCCGCGCGACTGCGGCTCACGTTTGACTGCGATCACGTATTCCTTGGGTGTTTCCCCATCGTTTACTAGGGAATACCGGCGCATCGCTCCCGAAGGCGTTTCCAGAGTGATATGGGCCCCCGGTGCAAAATCCGGCAAATCAACGGCCTCGACCGGCACCAGAGTGAATTCAGAGATGCTTGGCGTTAAATCGCGTCGTTTGTCGACGCGCATTTTTATTTGCTCCATAAAATCCTCCCGATCTGTTCGCAGCACCCCATCAACTTAGATAGCTAAGTTGATGAAGTCAACATTCGAACCCCTTGTTCGTCCAGTGTTTTGGCTCAGATAAATCCGTCCCGGCCATTTCATCTGGCCACCAGTAGGCATCACCGCATCTCAGAGCCCACAAGCACCCGGCGATCCAAGTCCTGCGGCCTGCGACAGCCGGTAAAAATCATGGTTCGGCGTATTTCTTCCTCAAGAATCGACAGCGCCCGCGCAACCCCGACATGCCCGCCAGCCGCCAGACCGTAAAGCGGAGCACGTCCCAGAAGAACGCCCTGCGCTCCCAGCGCAAGCGCCTTCACGACATCGCTGCCCCGCCGTATCCCGCCATCGAGCAACACGGTCGCGCTATCGCCCAACCGATCCGCGATCTCTTCGAGAACCGACAGCGTCGCAGGCGCTCCGTCAAGCTGGCGTCCCCCGTGGTTTGAGACCACCACACCGTCCACCCCCTCATCGCGCGCCCGCAAGGCATCGGCGGCACACATCACTCCTTTGATCAGAAGCGGTCCGCTCCACTGTTTTCGGATACGTCGCACATCGTCCCATGAGAAATTCGGATTGCGCTGCGAGCGGGTGAAGTCCGCCAACTCCTTGTCGCTGGCCCCCTCCCCCAGAAACGCCGTCAGGTTTTCGAACCGGGGCCGGTGTTTACCCAGCCATACGGACGTCAGCCATCTCGGGTGCATCAAACCGTCGAGAAGGATCGGAGCACTCATTTTGATTTCATGTGAGAACCCATGTCTCAGGTCACGCTCACGCTTTCCGCCGACCAGCGAATCCACCGTGATCATCAGTGCGGAATATCCGGCGGCGGCGGCACGATCGATCAGTGCTTTTGAAAAATCGGGCTTACCCCATGGGTAAAGCTGAAACCACTGCGGTGCGGAGCCCTGTCTGGCGATCTCTTCCATGGAGGTGTTCGACGCCGTGGACAGCGCGAAACCAATCCCTGCCTCATCCGCCGCACGCGCCAGATGCACATCCCCTTGCGGCCAGTAAAGCCCGTTCAATCCGGTGGGGCCGATCAGTAAGGGGGTGGAATAGCGCTGGCCGAAAATCTTCGTCGTCAGATCAACATCCCCACCCGAAAGAATGCGGGGCTGCAGATGAATGCGCTCGAAAGCCTGCCGGTTGGCCCGAAGCGTGATCTCGTCTTCGGCAGCGCCATCCAGATAATCGAACACGACAGCGGGCAGTCGGGCCTGCGCGCGGCAGCGCAGATCGTCGATATTTATGGCCTTCATGGCCTGGTTTCCGGTGTATCTCATATCTCGGGATTACAACTCCGCCGCCGGGCGTACCGCGCGGTTCGGATATACATAAAAATCCGCCCGACAAGAAAGCCGGGCGAATTGGGGAGAAATATGATCAATGATTACTCGGCGGCCTCTGTGGCTCCGGACGTATCGACGAGTGTGCGCCAGTCGACCTCTTTCGGGTAAACCCCCTCATGAGAGGCGATCTTGGCTTGCGGGACCTCGGAACCAGTGCCGATAGCTTCTCCGCCCTCGGCAACCTTCTTGGCCGCATCCGCCATTAGACGGCGAAACTCGACGATCGCAAGATCCGAGGCGCCCAACACGTCGGTGTGGCGCTGCACGCGGCTGCCCATCGACACCCACATCACAATATCCTCGTTCGGGATACCGTCGACACCCGTGAAGTGACCCTCTTTCATCCGCTCGCGATCCTGCAGGAAGTCGTTCTCGAGCGTCCGAAGCGTCCGCCATTTGTGATCCACATCCACGCCGGGAACGGCATGGGCGAATTTGCGCCATTCCTCGGTCGATGGCACGTTCGGACCCCCGAAAGCGAGGAAGTGGAAGGCCGTTTCATCGTCGTTGATCGGCACGATCACGCTGGCCACCTTGTAGTTGTTGTTCGGCGGGATCAGCGAGTAATAGGGCGCGATGAATTCGGTGATGCGCAGGTAATGATGCGTCGCCGCATTCTTGATCGGCTTGCGGATCGCCGCATAGTGAAACCCGTAGCTGGTGGTTTCGGTCTGCATCCGCGGTGCCTTGTCGGTCGAGGGCCGGTACCAGGATTTGTCATCGGCCGCGGCGCCTTCGACCCGGGCAGGAACCATAGTGGACGAGTGCAGCGAAGACGAATGCGCACTGTCGATCTGACCTTCATGAATCTGTGCCCAGTTGGCCGGAACGCGAATTTTAAGGATTGCGACCGGGGTGTCCTCCGTCGGGGCAAAAGCCGGCGGTTGGAATTCGGGCATCTCATCCTTGTCGCCGAGCCAGGCCCAGACGAAGCCACCCCATTCACGCACCGGATAGGAGCGCTGTTTGACCTTGTCCATGAGCGGGCTGCCCTCGGGCTCGGAGGACATCGCCACTACGTTGCCGTCCACATCCATTTTCCAGCCGTGGTACAGGCACCGCAGACCGCATTCCTCGTTGCGGCCATAGACCAGCGAGGCTTTGCGGTGCGGGCAGAGCTCGTCAAGCATGCCAAGCCGACCATTGGTGTCACGAAAAGCGACATAGCTTTCACCCAGCACCTCGACCCGAAGCGGCTTTCCATCGGGCTCTGCCACCTCTTCGATCAGACAGACAGGTGTCCAGTGCTGACGCATGAGTTGCGCCATCGGTGCATCTCCCGTCACGCGGGTCAGCAGTTCATTCTCTTCGGGTGTTAGCATATGACCTCCTCCATACGACGATGAATCAATTTTCAGAACTCGCATCAATCTTAGTTATCTAAGTTTATTCTGTCAACAACCTGCGCAGTATAAAACATGTGCGCGGCGACAGCATTTTCGACGCCAGCGGTATCAGGTTTACCGCGAAAGCCAACCCCCCAGACGCCGGTTCAGGAACGGCAGGACGTAACCTGTGTTTAGCCCAGTCAACACCAGAGCAACCAGAAACAACGCCCCCGGCACCGGCAGCTGCGCCGTGATCGGTTGCAGCAAATAGAACAAAGCCACCAGCAAGGGATAAACGCCAATCATACTGAGCGCCCAACGCTTCCAGACCGGTGCCGGACGCGGCGGTTTGTCTTTGTCTGCGCTCAGATACGCGATCTCTATATCGAGCGGCGGAGTCTCCGGCATCGACGCCATCCGGCTCCTGATGGCCTGCGCCAGACGTTCAGGCAACTCCGGCATCTCGGCAACAAGACGGCATCCACGGGCACTGATGGAAAAACCATGCCGCTCGGCGCCCCGTTGCTCGGCAAATTGCAGAAAGGACACCAAGGGGTGGCGGGAAACATCCGCAGCGACAACATCACGGCAAATTTGTGCGACAGGAGCCGCGCGATCCGGCGCGACACCGAAAGACAGGGTGAACCCCGAGACACTCCCGGCCTCACGCTTGTTTGCGCTCTTGGTATTTGCGGACATTTTTCCCCCTGCAGACGGCGTATCATGCACGGAAAGTCTCATAATCATTGCATCATACGACTTTTACACAACGTTTCGTCATGGGCATGCGCCATGCCTGCATTCCGAAACGCCTTAAAATGTTGTGGCCACCCTGACAGGGTGGCCACTTTCTTCTGAGAATATGCCGGTCTCAGGTCTCTTCCTTCCCGCCGGCCGCGACCGGAGTGGAAAAGAAGAACTGTCGCCCGAGTACAGCAATGACCAAGGCAATGCTTGCCACAGCCAGAAGCGGGAAAGGGCTCACGGCGCCAACGGCTCCGATCGTCAGCAGCAAACGTTCCAGAGTGCTCAGGTCCGTTTTGACCATCCCCTCCAAAGAACAGGCGATTGCAAGCGTCGCAGAGACCGCACCGACGATGGCAAGCGTGTTGATCAAAGGATCGGACATCAACAGGATCGCCGGGTTCCACACGAAGGCGAACGGCAGAAGGAAACCGATTACAGCCAGCCGAACAGCGGAGAAGGCAATCTTGAACGGGTCTTCATCGGCAATCGCGGAAGCCGCAATCGCAGCCACGGCAATCGGCGGTGTCAGAGCCGACAGGATTGCGTAGTAGAGCAGGAACATCTGGCTGGGAAGCACGGGAAACCCGAGCTTGGCCAGAGCAGGCCCAACGAGAACCGCAGCAAGGATGTAGGCGCTCGGTGTCGGCATACCCAGACCGAGAACGATGGTCACGGCAGCTGCGATCACCAAAGTCAGGATCGGCTGACCGTTGCTGAGTTCCAGGATGACATTGGCGGATTTCATACCGAGCCCGGTCATCGAGAGACCGCCGATCACGAGACCGGCCGCCGCACAGGCCCCTGCCACGGGCAGGATCTGCAGCGTCGTCGTTCCGAGCCCTTCCAGAATTTGCCAGGGCGTCATACGGGTCTCTTTCAGGATCAGCGAGGCCAGAATGGTCGCCACCACACCGACGCCCGCCGTGAACGTCGGGGAATATCCCAACATCAGCGCGACCACGATGCCGATGATCGGCAAAAGGAAAACCCAGCCGGTTCTGAAAGTGTCCGCAACGGACGGGACCTCATCCTCGGAAGGACGCAGATCGAGCCGCACGGCCCGCAGGTGCACCTGAGAGAACACCCCACCATAGTAGATCAAAGCGGGCAACAGGGCCGCGAAAACGATCTCATTGTAGGAAATCCCGGAATACTCGGCCATGATGAAGGCTGCCGAGCCCATGATCGGAGGCATGGCGCTGCCGCCGGTTGACGCAGCAACTTCCACCGCACCGGCAAAACGCGCGCTGTAGCCCAGGCGTTTCATCACCGGGATGGTGATCGAGCCCGTCGCGACGACATCCGAGGTCGGGCTGCCCGACATGGTGCCGTAGAGACCCGAAGAAATGATAGCGATCTTGGCCGGGCCGCCCCGTGCACGCCCGGTGACCAGAGAAGCGAGGTTGAAAAAGAAATCACCCCCACCGGCCTTGGACAGAAAGGTTCCGAACATCACGAACAGGAACACATAGCTGGCCACAACCTGGATCGGCACACCGAACAGACCATCGGTCGTGAACACGAGAACGTCGAGGAGATAGCTGAACTCGCTGACCCGGTGCCCGAAGGGCGGCGGCAGCAGATATCCGAACAGGTTGTAGATCAGGAACAGCAAAACCACGCCGGTCAGACCGAGGCCTGTCGTGCGCCGGGTCGCCTCAAGCGTCAGGAACAACAGGGAAGAGCCAAAGAAGAGCTGATCGGGCGTAAACTGGTCGAGCAGGCTGATACGATCGGCGACGACCCCGGCATTGACGTAAAAATAGATGCCGCAGGCAAGACTCAATGCGGAGAATATCCAATCGTAAATCGGGACGTCATCCGGGGCTCTGGCCGTCGCTCCGATGGCCAGAAAGAGAATTGTGAAGATGCCCGAAATGAACAGGATGCCGAGGATCAGCGGGTCGGAAATAACGAAAAGGTTCGCATAGATAACCCATAGCGCGAAAGCGGCCGCGAGAACGATGACAACCGTTCGCATGGTGGAAGCAAGCTTCCGGCGACGGCCGGTTTCGGTAAGCGAGGGAATGTTCATAGTGCCACCGCCCCGCGTGTCATATGTGTATCGTGCATCTGTCGATCCGCGCCAAAGCCCATCACCGGGCATCGGGCGTCGAGCAGGGGTTGTGCGGCAGTGTTGTGAAAGAATCCGTCCTTTGCCAAGCCTCCCTGCCCCGACACTACGCGCTCGGACATGACCCTCTGGCCCGAGCAGCCAAATATATTCATGTCAGATTTGAAGGCCGTCCTAGATACTTCCATCTTTTCCTCCCTTTTCTTCATGATGATGCCCACAAAGCGGGATATGTGCATCTCCCGCATGGCACTTTTCGCAGCGTGAACACTACAATTATCTTAGATATCTATATTTAATGGCGCAATCATGCGTATTTACGTATAACGCCAAAACCATAACCCGATGGCCGACATGCGTTTCGCGTCGCCCTAGCAAGTCACAGATATCCTCGAACCTCATCGGAAAAGTCGGCGCACATGGCCCCGCGCGCCGACCTGGTTTATACGTTGATCTTATTCGATCAGCCCAAGTTCCTTGTAGGCGCGCTCCGCGCCCGGATGGAACGGAAGTGTCTCTTGCGAAACCAGCAGTTCCGGTGTCAGCATCTGCATCGCGCTGTGCACGGAGCGGATCTGGTCCATGTTATCGACAATGCTATGAGCAATCGCATAGCCCGTCTCTTCCTCCAAAGCGTCAGATGTGACCAGCAGGGCCCCGAGTGCGACGGTCTGTACCTCATCCGCCTGATGCGTATAGCTCCCGGCAGGGATCGTGTAGGGTCCCGTGCCGAATTTTTCATTTGTTTTTTCAATAACATCCTGAGGAACAGTCAACAGAACGACGTCGTTGTTCTTGTCGACACTGAGGAAAGACGAATGGCCAACGAAAATCCCGTTGATCACCATATCCGTGCGACCATCGGCTAGCAGGTCAACCTGTTGCGCGGACCCACCGCGCACGACTGTGCCGCCGTTTTCCTTGATCGTCTCTTCGTCAAAGCCAGCAGCGTCCAGCATGAAAGCGGTCATGTTGGCCGTCACATTGCCCGAGTTGTTCATGGCGACACGAATGCCCACATCGGCTTTCGCAAGATCGTCAAGGCTGTCGATATCGTATTCATCGGCGATGGATTTCTTCAGAAAGAAATGCATCGGCGCCCAGTTATACATGTAACCGATGGCCTGAAGATTGGTGATCGGTTCGCGGAACGGCTCTTCACCGGACAGCGCCAGCTTGATCTCAGCATCGTGCGCAAGACCAAGATCCGTTCTGTCGGCAGCAAGCAGACCGATATTGGCAAAACCGCCGCCGGTCGCCTGATAGGTCACGACACCATCAGGATCGCTAGCTTTGACGGCCCGGTCCACACCGGCCCCAAGCAAGGACCAAAGCCCGGACGGGTTACCCCCCGAAAGCGTCACGTTGACGCTGTCCGCAACCGCAGAGTTCCCGATCGCACAAATGCCGATCGCAGCGAAAAAAGTGGTCAATTTGTGTTTCATTTTTCCTCCCTTTAAATTTTTAGCAGTCGCGATATCCAAGCCTCCTCCATAGTCTTAGATATCTATCTTCTTACTTATAGATACACCCACATGGTCCGTCAATAGTTACACAAGCAAATAGGGAACTAGCTTCAGATCGTCAGAAAAATGCCTTTTTTCGCGCCCGAAAAGCATGAACCTATCATTTGAATCTATGTTAACTTAATGAAGTCAAAATGCTGAAAGATCATAAAGTTCCGGGCACCCAGGCAAACAGAAAGGGAAGCAATCCCAGAAGGTACAGCCCCCCCCCCGGTGCATGTATCCCGCCTAAGGTAACAAAAAAAATCGTGATTGCCGCAACACGCACTCGGCCTCGGGCCTTGTCGAAAATATCGCAAGATATCTGCGTCATAAATTCTGGAAAATCGGTAGCTTTCACGCAACACGGCAATGTTGCTTGTTTGAAATCAAACCGTGTCGCAGATTGATCTTTGAAAGTTTGTCAGGTCCTGGTCAGACGCCCATTCCCTTGGTCGGAGGGACCCGAATCCCCCGACGCACAGCGTCTTTCTCATCCTGTTCGAGGTTCCTGATCATTTTCGCGAGACTGCGCTTCAGGTTAATTTGTTCATCCTTGGTCAGCCCTTCTACCGCAACCTCGTTTGCCTCGATTGCAAGCGGTTCAAGCAGCCCCCGCAACTGCCAGCCCCGTTCCGTCAAAAACGCATGCTGTCGACGCCGGTTTCCCTCGATGTTGCGCCGAACGATATACCCCAACTCTTCCATTTTCGTCAGGGCACTATGCGCTGTCGGCTCCGTCAGATGTGCGCGATCGCTCAACTCACGCTGCGACAGACCGTCCTCCTGCCAGAGGATACGAAAGAAAATCCACTGCCCGAATGTTACATTCTGCGTCGCAAGTCGCATTTGCAGAGAACGGTTAAAGCCGCGGGCCGCCAGTCGCACCAATCGGGCGAGACGCTCATCCGCCTCCGGCAGGTCGTTCAGGTCTTCGGTGCATGTGGATTGATCTGTCATACGCTATACAAAGCAAAATTATCAGGCTTTGCCAAGTGTATCAAATGCCACAGCAGATCGGCACAGCTTCAGAACCCGTATCCCTGGGGAAACAGGTACAATCGCTTCTGCGCCATACGGATCAAGGCGTTAATCCGGGACTGATCTCACCCTGATTTTCGCCTCGATATTTCCGATGGTTTATTTGGCGGAGGCTGGCCCGGATACGAACCAGACCTCCCTTGCGACCGTCCGACCGCAAGCCAGTCTTGAGAACCGCTCACTCGCTCCGGGTCAGACCAGCGACCATATTCGGGTTGTAGCCCGGCTGCACATGGGCGTCGATCACGACGCTTTTGCCCGCCTTGACCATCTCGATGCCCTTGCGCACCGCCTCCACAAGCTCGCCCGCGGTCGACACCGGCCCGATCCCCTCACAGCCCTGCGCCCGCGCAACGGCCGCGATGTCGATATCGGGATCGCCGATCCGCTGGCCGATCCATTTGTTCTCGACCGGACGGTTGCGCTCCACGGCGACACGTTCCTGATGCACCTCGTCATTGTAGAACGACTGGTTGTTGGACACCACCGCCAGGAAGGGCGTGCCGTAATGCGCCGCCGTCCAGAAGGCCGAGGCCGCCATCATGAAATCGCCATCGCCCAGCACCGCAACCGGCAGGCGGTCGCTGTCCTTGAGCGCCAGCGCCGCACCGATCAGCATCCCCGGCCCCGAACCGATACCGCCGCCGCCGTCATAGCCCAGAAAATCGAGCGGATGACGGAAATGCCAGCTTTCTCCGGCCCAGCCGAGCGGCAGGCGCACCATGCTGGCACAGATGCCGTCGAGCCCCTGACCGAGCGCGCCCGCCAGCGTCATGATGTCGAGCGGCGTTTCCTCCGCAGGTGCATCGAACGCAGGTTTGACCGGCAGGTCCGTCGGCGCGTCCCCGGCCCCGACACCCAGCGCATCGGCGAGGGCATGGGTGGCAACATCCGGCGTACAGGCGAGATGCAGGTCCAGTGCCGGAAGCGCCTGATGCTCCATGCCCCAGCCATTGTGCAGCTGGTGATCGAGCGATGCCTGAATCACCCTGGCCTCCAGCTTGCCAGCCAGTTTCAGCGTTCCGGCGAGATCGAGCCAATCGAGGCTCAGAATAACATCCGCCTGACGCAGAACCTCGCCCGAAACATCGTCGATGAAAAAGGACGGCTTGCCGCGATGCTGCGGATGATCGGTCGGGAAGGACGCACCGATGCGAATATCGGTCAGAACCTCAGCCCCCAACGCCTCGACCAGTGCCACGCGCCGCGCCCAGTCCGCAGGGTCGCGCGAGACGCGCCCAGCCAGAACAACCGGCCTTTTCGCCTGTTTCAAAAGCGTGGCCGCCTGCGCCACTCCTTCGGCGGAAGGCGCCGCCGGGAGTGGCGGACTAAAGCGGGAAAAATCAGGCAAGGCGGGGGCCTCGGCATGTTTCTTTTCCTGAATTGACACATCGAAACTGACATAGGTCGGTCCGGTCGGCTCCGTCCGTGCGATCACATCGGCGCGCAGCATAGATTCGAGCGCCGCCTCCATCGAGCCGGGCTGATCGTCCCATTTCACATAATTGCGGATCAGCGCGCCCTGATCGCGGCAGGTGTGCAACCAATCGATCCATGGCCGGCGCAGCGCTGCATCCACCGGCCCCGTCGCGCCATAGACCAGCATCGGAACGCGGTCGCACCAGGCGTTGAAAATCGACATGCTCCCGTGCATCAGGCCCACGTTGCTGTGCAGGATCACGGCCAGCGGCTCTCCCGTCACCTTGGCATAGCCATGCGCGATCGCCACCGCATGTTCTTCGTGCAGGCACAACAACATCTGCGGATCGCGATTGCCGAGCTTGTTCACCAGACTGTCGTGCAGCCCGCGAAAGCTCGATCCGGGGTTCAGTGCAACATATTTGACACCAAGTCCGCGCAGCATCTCGGCAAAGATATCACTGCCCCAGACCCCGGTGTCCTCAGAGGTCACAGGCATTTCGACATCTGTCGTGTTCCGGTCTTTCATTGTGCGTTCCGTTTCTTTCATTTCGTTTGCAAAGCTGGCGCGCAGTGCGGTTTTTGCGCCATTGCTCTTTCGATCCATCAGACATGACCCCGCGATGCGGCAGTTTGTCAGGCCCTCTTTCAGGCCTGCGCGGATGGAATGGCCTCAGACCCGGGCCGACAGGCGCGGGTCTTGTCGCATCTCATTTCACTGCCCTGATTCATTGCCCGGACAGGTTGATATGGACGTTCTTTTCATGGGTGAAGGAAATCAACTCCCCGATCCCCTCTTCCCGGCCAATCCCGGATTGCTTGACACCGCCGAAGGGCGCGCCGAGGAAATGGCGACCGACTTCATTGATCCAGACAAATCCCGCCTCGACCTGTGCTGCCGCACGGTGTGCCGTGACGAGATCGCGCGTCCAGATCGCGCAGGTCAGACCCAGTTCGAGCCCGTTGACCTCACGCAGCATCTCGTCCTCATCGCTCCATTTCCGAACCGCCAGAACCGGCCCGAAAATCTCTTCGCGGGCGATACGCATCTCCGGCGTCACATCCGCGAAAATCGTCGGCGCGACGAAACAACCCTTGGCCAGGGCGCCATCGGTGACGGCATATCCGCCTGTGACGGCCCGTGCCCCTTCGCTTTTGGCGCTTTCGATATAGCCCATCACCCGGTCGAACTGATCCCGACTGACGATGGCCCCCATCGTGGTGTCCGGGTCGGTCGGAATCCCCGGCTGATACCGCGCGATTTTCTCGGACAGGAAGGACAGCACCTCGTCGTGAATATCCTCATGCAGGAAGGCCCGGCTGGTCGAGCCGCAGGACTGTCCGCACCAGCCGAAATTCATCCCCGCCACAATCGCATCGGCGATCTTTTCGGGATGGCTGTCGGCATAGGCGATGAGCGCGTTCTTGCCCCCGAGTTCGAGAAGAACCGGTTTGACCGTGGCACTGGCGCTGCGCATCACCGCGCGGCCTGCGGGCACCGATCCGATCAGCGTCACCTTGGCGACATCGGGATGCTCGGCCAGCGCGGCCCCGGCCTCGGTGCCGCCGGGCAGCACGCTGAACACACCTTTCGGCATCAGCCCGTCGACGATCTCGGCCAGGCGCAGCGCCGACAAAGGAGCCTGAACCGGCGGTTTGATGATGACAGCATTGCCCGCCGCCAGCGGGGCCGCCATTTTGCCGCCGCAGAACATGAACGGATGGTTGAAAGCCAGGATGCGGGCCACGACCCCCAGGGGTTGGCGCAGGGTCATGTTCACACGATCCGGCCCCATCGGGATGGTATCGCCCTTCATCTCGGTCACGAGACCGGCAAAGAAGTCCATCTGCGCCGCCGCAATCGCCGCATCGCCACGCATTTCCGTATAGGGATTGCCGCAATTGGCCGCGTCGATCATCGCCAGCTCATCGCCGTGTTTGCGCAGAAGCGCGGCGATTTCCTTGAGAATGCGGCTGCGCTCCAGCGGCAGCACGTCGCGCCATTCGAGAAACCCCTGATGTGCGGCGGCGACAGCCGCATCGACATCGGCCTTGCCCGCCGTGGCCACAGCCCCGAGCGACTGTCCGTTGGCCGGATTCATCGTATCGTCATAAGTGCCGTTGCCAGGCGCGTGCCAGCCTCCGCCGAAATACAGATCGGTATGTTTCGGCAGCGCCTGTGCGATCTCCTGTGCGATCTCTGGGTTCAAACTGTGCGACAAGATTATTCCTCCCGTATTTTTCCGACAATTAGCTTAGATGTCTAATAATTGTCAAGCGACCGAGCCTGTCGAAAACACCCGGCCAAAGCTCTCTTTTGTGCGTTTTGCGAAGACGGCCAACGCTTTATGGCTTCGTCTTCGAAGGCCTGCGCGGGCCTCTCATCGGACCGATGTTATTGCATCACAAAGGGGTTTTTCGTCTCTGCCTCATAGGACAGCCAGACGGATTTGGTTTCGAGATACTGGTCGATGGCCTCGATCCCGTTTTCCCGCCCGAACCCCGACGCCTTCACACCGCCGAACGGCATGAGGAAACTGGCAGCCCGGTAGGTGTTGACCCAGACCGTGCCAGCCCGCAGCCGTTTCGGAGCCACAGTCGCGCGTTTGATACTGGAGGTCCAGACACCGGCCGCGAGCCCGTAGTCCGTGTCATTGGCGATCTCATAGGCCTCTTCGTCGTCCCTGAAGGAGATGAGAGAAACCACCGGCCCGAAGACTTCCTCCTGCGCGATCCGCATATCGTTGCGGACATCCGCAAAGACCGTCGGCTCGACGAACCAGCCGTTTCCGCATTCCGGCTTCTGGGCAAGCGCCCCGCCCAGAACGCAGCGCGCGCCCTCGGATTTCGCGATCTCGATATATGACACGATCCGGTCGAGCTGTGGCTGCGTGGTCACCGGACCGACCTGCGTCGTCATTTCCATGGGATCGCCCATTCGCGCCGTTTTTGCAGAGGCGACGAATTTGTCGAGATAGGCCTCGTAAATGCTCTCATGCACCAGAAGACGCGAACCCGCGATACAGGTCTGTCCCGTCGCGGCGAAAATCCCGGCGATCCCTCCGGAAACAGCAGCATCGAGATCGGCATCGGGGAACACGATCTGCGCGGATTTCCCCCCGAGTTCCAGCGTCAGCCGCTTGAAGGTGGCGGCGGCATTTTCCATGATCTTCTGCCCGGCGGTCTCCCCGCCGGTGAAAGCAACCTTGGCCACTTTCGGATGGGTCGTCAGCCGGTCGCCTACATCCTGACCGAATCCCGTCACCACATTGACCACGCCTTCGGGGAAGCCCGCCTCACGCACCAGAGCCGCGAATTCGAGGGCCGAGGCCGAGGTGTGTTCCGACGGTTTGATCACCAGAGTGCATCCGGCGGCCAGCGCCGGTGCCAGTTTCCAGACCATCAACATGAGCGGGGAATTCCACGGCACAATTGCCGCGACGACCCCCACGGGCTCGCGCAGGGTGTAGGTAAAGGTGTTCGGCTTGTTGATCGGAATGACAGCGCCGTTGATCTTGTCCGCAAGGCCGCCATAGAAATAGAGCCATTGCGAGATTCCCCGCACTTGCCCCTCAATCTCGGCCCGCAGCTTTCCGTTGTCGCGCACCTCGACAGCCGTGAGACTGTCGGCGTCCCGTGCCACGAGATCGCCGAGTTTGCGCAACAAGGCGCCCCGTTCCGTGGCCGAAAGTTTTCCCCATGCACCGTGATAGAGCACGTCATGTGCCGCCTCCACAGCCTCATCGACATCGCGCGCATCGCATTTCGGAATCTCGGCCCAGGGGTCTCCGGTAAAGGGATTATAGCTCTGAAAGCTCTCGCCCGAGGCGCTGTCCTTCCATGCGTTTCCGATGAACACCTGATATTTCTTCATGCTATTTTCCATTGTCATACTCCATCCCGTTTGTCTTTTCTGGCCCGTTTCACTTTGTCGGCCCGGTTGTGGTGGTTGGATGTCCGCCCCTCAAATTAGGGAGGGAACAAAGGTCGTCAGGCCCGGCATCAACGCGAGTAGGACCATGCCCAAGACGAACAGCGCAACAAACGGCCAGGCAGCGCGAAAGACTGTCGAGAGAGAGCCCTCTCCCCACGCGCTTTTCAGGGCGAACAGCGTATATCCGAAGGGCGGGGTCATACCGCCGACCGTGATGTTCACTAGGAACAGAAGCCAAAACCAGATCGGGTCGTAGTGGAAGGTCTCGATGATAGGCAGGTAGATCGGGATGACGATGAGCATCAGCGCGATCTGGTCGACGAACATACACAGAACAAAGGGCAGCACCATCAGCAGGATCAGCATGGTCCAGGACGACACTTCCAGAGCGACGATCCATTCCGTCAAAGCCGTCGCCCCGCCCGAGAAGGCCAGAAGCTGACTGAACAGCTTGGAACTTGCCATGACGATGAGGATCATCGCGGACACTTGCGCAGAGGCCCCCAGGGATTCCGCCACCATCCTTACACTCAGGTTCCGGTAAATCGCAGCCGTGATCAAAGCCCCCAGAACCCCCATGGCCCCCGCTTCGGTGGGCGTGGCAACACCCATAAGGATAAGCCCCATCACCAAAAGGATGATGATGCTGAACGGCAGCAGTTTGAGCAGCGCCAGCACAACCTCTCTGGCACTCGCCCGACGGGTCGCATCTTCCGTCATCGGCGCCAGTTCTGGATTGCGCCATATCCGAAAGAACACATAGGCGGCAAACAGCGAGGCAAACATCAGACCCGGAACGATCCCCGCAATCAGAAGACCCGCGATGGAGACCCCGGACAGGGTGCCGATGATGATCACAAGAACACTGGGCGGGATCAGCGGCGCAAGGCTGGCCCCGGCAAGGATGGTCCCGATCGACAGGCGCGCGTCGTAGCCCCGTGAAATCATGCCGGGCAACAGCGAACGTCCGAGCATCGCAGCAACCCCCATGGCCGCGCCTGACAGCGTGCTAAACACGGTGGCGAGCACAATCGACAGGATATATTGCCTCCCCCGAACACGCCCGACCAGCGTGTCGATGGACTGGAACAGAACCTCGACCGCTCGGCTGCGAAAGAGCAGTTCGCCCATCAGAATAAAGAGCGGAATGGTCACCAGAGAGGAGCTTGTTGCGGTTTCAAAGAAACTGCCCGAGAACATCCCGAACCCTGCGGGGCCCAGCAAAAGAACCGTCGCCCCGAGATTGACCACAAGAAAGGCCACGAACACCGGCATGCCACTGAACATGGCAAGCAACAACAGGCCGACGCCGGCGAGAACAGCAGGAATTCCCTCGATCATTTGCCCGCCCCTTTCACGCCATGAAAGCTGTCACCCAGCGCCTGTCGCAAAAAATACACCCCGGAATTGAGCATCCCGAACAGGATGAAGGCATAGAGCGTCCATTTCGGCACCGGAACCGTCGTCAGCGTGACCGTACCGCGCAGGAACAGGCGATGTGTTTCCTGCCAAAAGATATATCCGACCCAGAGGCAGACAGCCGCCCCGACCGCAAATCCCAGACGCCGCAGAACCTCGGAGCTGCGCTCCCCCAGAAGATCGAGCAGGATCGAAACCGAGACATTGCCTTCGAGGCGTGTCACATGCGGGATAATGAGGAAAACGGAAATTAGAAGCAGGAAAGACACGAAATCGCTCGCCCATTTCGTCGGAGCGTCGAAAAAATATCGCATCACAACCTCATAGGCGAAAATCACCACGATGGACATGAGCGCCAGAGAGCCCAGCCAGAACCCGGCACTGACCAGGGCATCGTGACCGGACAGAAGCGCCCTGAAAACGCGTCGTAAAAAATTCTTCATAGTGAGCTCCGAAACCACCCCTTGTTTCTGGTTTTGGATCGTCCCCGCAGGGGAACGATCCTTTCGTTTGTGCATTCAGCCACCGATATTCGCCTGCGCCGCCATGTCCCGAATTTCGGCGATGTCCTCTGGGTTGATGGTCGCCGACAAATCCAGAACGCCCTCGAACCAGGCGCTTTTGAGATTGGCGGCGATGTCCTCCTGAAAATACGTGGCCTCCATACCTTCGGCCACAAGCGTGGCCTCTTCCTTGGCTGCGAGATCGTCGAAAATCCCGGAGCTGACCGTTTCGTAATGCCGCGCGGCCGTCTCGATTTCGGATTGCGTTGTTTCATCGAGCCCGTTCCAGGTTTCGAGATTCATCAACAGCATATGGCTCACCTGCCCGAAGGTCGGGCGCACGAAATACCCGGCCACTTCGAACCAGCGGTAGTTCACGGCGCCGACGGCGGGCCACCCTGCACCGTCCACCACACCGCGTTCCAGCGCAGGGTAGATTTCCTGTGCAGGCAACACCGCCGGAGATCCGCCGAGTTCCTCGATCACCGGATGATAAAGCGGAGTGCCGCGAATGCGGCGTCCGGCCAGAGCGTCATCGCCGAGCGGTTCCTTGAGAACCATGTGAAACCCGTTTCTGTCATAGAAGACAGCGATCAGTTTCAGGCCCATTTCCTGATATTGACGATCCGCGAGATCCCAGATGCCGGAGGCGTGAAGCTCCTCTGCGGACCCGCTGAGCGCATCCAGCGACATGCCGACCGCGATATCGTTATAGTGATAGCCGCCATTGGTATACAGCAGGTCGAACAAACCTTGCGACACAGGGTTGAATTGTTCGAACGGCGGGATGGTTTCCGGCCCGAAGCGGCTAAGCTTCAAGTCAGCCGTGGTTTCCTCCTCAAGATATTCCATAAACGGCATCAGCACCTCACCGACAGCGGCATAGCTCTGATCCCAGCTCGACAGGACTTTCAAATCTTGCGCCATGGCCCCCATCGTCACCGGCATCAACGCAGCCGACATGCAAAGGCCTTTCAGAATGGTTTTCATGTTTTTCCTCCCTGTTTTAATGATGGACGACGCCGTATCCGGTCGTTTCGGACCTGGATAAGTGGCGTTACGCCCTTCTCGAAATTCAACGCCCATTGCGTTTGCGCGATCCCCCGTCAAAAGACGATCACACCTTTTCCCGAGGCCTGCCTGTCCAGCAGCTCATAGGCTTTTCCAGCCTGATCGAGTGTCCAACGATCCGAAAAGATTGCGTCCACCTCGACACCACGATCAACCGAGAATATCGCACATTCCTCCATGATATTCGTCGAAAAGGTGAACGACCCCTGCAAGGAAATCTGCCGAAAGATGACATCCGAAGCGAAATCGACCACGGGCGGCTTGCCAAGACCGACGAAAACCGCCGTGCCCCAAAGACGCAGACACTTGGTCGCCCCTTCGATGGCCTGCGGCGCGCCCGAGGTTTCAAGCGAGAAATGCGCACCCCGTCCATGGGTCAGTCCCCTGATCGCCTCGACCGCATCCACCTCCGCCGGGTTGATCGTCTCAGCGGCACCGAACTGTCGAGCCATTTCCAGACGCTCCTTGTTGACATCCAGCGCAATGACCCGCGCGCCCAGGGCGGCGGCGAATTGCGTGCCCGACAAGCCGACCGGTCCTTGACCGAAGATCGCAACCGTATGACTGGCATTGGGCTGAATTTTTCGCAGCGCCGCATAGGATGTGCCCGAACCGCAGGCAATCGCCGCCCCCGCCTCGAAGGACAGTTCGTCAGGCAGGGTGACCAGCGTATGTGCCGCACATTTCATGTATTGCGCATGCGCCCCATGAGCGGTCCAGCCGTAGATATCGGGCACCATGCCCTCGCACATCTGCGGCCATCCTGTCCGGCATTGATCGCAGACATGACAGCCGGAATAATGGTGGATCATGACCCTCTGGCCGATGCGGGCGACACGATCGCTGACACCTGGACCGATTGCGACGACGACGCCACAGGGTTCGTGCCCGGCGATTTTCGGCCCGGTGTCGCGCATGGTCTCATAGGGCTTTCCCTTCGCCAGCTCCCGAAAGGCCCGGTCGTCCGAAGGGGCCCGGTAGCCATGCAGATCGCTTCCGCACAGCCCCGATGCCTTGACTTCGATGACCACTTCTCCCGGCCCCGGCGTCGGATCGTCGAATTCCATGATCGCCACTTTGCGATCCCCCGGAAAGGTCACTCCACGCATAACATTCTCCCATATGCTCTATCCTGAACTCTCGGTTTCAGGACATGTTTTCCATCAAGCGGCGCGCCACTCCGAAATTTCAGATCACACGTTTCAACGCACATTCAGCCGCTCCACAGGACCGGCCTCGCGCAACCAGTCGAGGAGCGCGCGCAATTGCCGGTCCCGCTCTTCTGTGACTTGGTCCACATCGTCTTCGAACCTGTACCAGCCCTGCCCCGTCGCGGCACCCAGATGGCCCTGATCCACAAGATCGCGGAGCACCTTGCGTCCCGCGTAGTTTTCGTCTCCCGTCTGGTGAAACAGCGACTCCGTCACGGCCAGCGCGGTCTTTTTCGAGACGATCAGATCCTCGGTCAGAAGCGGCCCCCAAAGGGCGAGGCGCGGCCCCAGGCTCAAGCGCACCGCCGCGTCGATATCGTCTCGGCTGGCCAGGCCTTCGTCCATCAGGCGGTAAATTTCCGTCAGCATGGCAAACTGGATCTTGTTGATGAGAAAACCGGGCCGCTCCGGGCAGGCCACGCCGACATGGTCGATGCTCTGGACGAAAGCACGGCCCCATGCGACCAGTTCCGGCGGCGTGAACGCGCTGTGGATGATCTCGATCACCGGAATGATATGCGCTGGCGTGATGTAATGAATTCCCACCATCCGCTCCCGCCGCGACATCCCAGCCGCGATATCCGAGATCAGGAACGACGAGGTGTTTGTCGCCAAAACCACATCCGGCGGACACAGGCGATCCAGCTCTTCGAACACCGCCTGCTTGGTCTCCAACACCTCCTGAACGACCTCATGCACCATGAAGACACCGGCCACCGCCGTCTTGAGAGACGCCTCGGTGCTCACACGGCCCAGAATGGCCTCGACCGTCAAAGTGTCGTCGGCCAGTGTCGCGGCAATGGGCCGCGCGCGCTCGGCATAGCTGTCGAGCATGGCGGTTTGGCTGTCGCAGAGCACGACCTCATAGCCGTGTCGCGCATAAAGCGTCGCGATCACGCAGCCCATGAACCCGGCCCCGACAACACAGATGCGCCCGCCTGCGGGGGGATGTGTCCCGAACCCGAACGCCATCAGTGCACCGCCGCATACATGATGCGTTCCTCTGTGGCTTCTTCCGGGGTGAACTCCTCGACGATGCGCCCGCCCCGCGACACCAGAATACGGTCCGACAGGTTCAGGATTTCAGGCAGGTAAGACGAGATCACCACAATCGCGATGCCCTGTTCGGCCAGATCGTTGATCAGCTGGTGAATCTCCGAAATCGCCCCGACATCGACGCCCCGCGTCGGCTCATCGAAAAACACGACTTTCGGCTTTTGGACAAGCGCCCGTGCGATCACCACTTTCTGCTGATTGCCGCCGGACAGTTCGATGACGCTCGCATCGGAATCGATGGCCCTGATGTTGAGCTTGTCGCTCCAGTCCGCCGCCATAGCCTTCATCTCGGCATAGCTCACGAAGAGGCCCGGGCTTACATTGGCCGCCTGGGCCGCCCGATGGATATTCTCTGCTATCGACATGCTTTCATAAAATCCTTCTATCTTGCGGTCCTCGGTGACATAAACGATCCCGTCCATCACCGCGGGCCGGGGCGTGCGGTAGCGAACCGGCTTGTTCTCAAGCCTCACCTCGCCGCCGTGAAAGAAATCGCGTTTATAGATGCCGCAGACGACCTTTGCGGTTTCGCTGCGCCCCGATCCGATCAGGCCGAAGATGCCGGTGACCTGCCCGCCATAGACCGAGAACGAATTGTTCTTGACGATCTTCGACATCGACAGGTTCTGAACGGACAGAACCTTGTGGCCGGGGGGACGGATCTTGTCCTCGCCATGGCTGTGGTAAAGCTCGTCGGACAGGCTGCGCCCCACCATCGCCTGAACGATCATATCGCGGTCGAACCGGTCCGCATCGTCGCTGATCACCAGCTCACCATCACGCAAGACCGAGATCCGGTCGGCAATGCTCAGCGCCTCTTCGAGCGCATGGGTGATGAAGATCACCGCCACCCCGCGCGCCTTGAGATCGCGGACCAGCGCAAAGAAATGCCGTTTTTCCTCGGGCGTCAGCGTCGCGGTGGGTTCGTCGAAAATGATGACGCGGGCCTTTTGCCGAACGGCGCGGGCAATCTCCACCATCTGTTTCTTGGCTGCGCCCAGGGTCGCCACATCGGCCCAGGGATCGACCTGAAAGTTCAGCGACTGCATGAATTGCTGCGCCGCGATGTAAATCCCGCGCAGCCGGTTGAAGAGCTTTTCCTCCCCGAGAAAAAGATTTTGCGCAACCGTCATGCTGGGGACGAGGCTGGTTTCCTGAAACACCATCGCCACGCCTTCGGCCAGCGCCTCTCCGGGTGTCGCAAAGGACACCGCCTTGTCGTCGAGCCGCATTTCGCCCGCCGTCGCCTGGGTGACGCCCGCCATGATCTTGGTCAGCGTCGATTTACCGGCGCCATTCTCGCCCAGCAGCGCATGCACTTCTCCGGGAAGAAGCTTGAAATCCACGTTCCGGATCGCGGGAATACCTCGATATTCCTTGGTCACGGATCGCATTTCGATAAGTGGTGATATCTGCATGGTGGTCACCTATAGTTTCGCACGGACGACAACATCGCCGCCCTTGGACGTCATGAGCAGGCCGTCACGGGACGGCAGACAACTGGTCACGCCGTGGCGCACCCCGTTTGCGCGGGAATGCAGGCTCTCTTTTGCATGGCCCGCCGGGTCCAGACGCAGCACGATGCCGAGCGAGCGTGACGGCGCCCATGGTTTGAGTTCTCCGAGTTGCTTGAGACTGCCGCCTTGCAACGGTTCCAGATAAGAGGTCGGAGCATGCAGTGACGGCGCGATCCAGTATTCCGGCTCGATGGTCGCGATCATGCGCTGTCGGTATTCGTCCTCGCGCAGAACGAATTCGATCAACTGCGTCCGCGGTGCAAAGAGAGTGAGCCACAGGCCCTCTCCCTCCGCGTCCCGCACCAGACGCCCCGGATACCCGGGAAGCTCCGCGAGCATGACCTTGGTCCGCCCGTCCGCGCCGATCCGCAACACTTGATGGCGCCAGCTTTCCGACACGATGACACTGTTCTCCTCGGCCGCCACGATCCCGTAGGGGAACGCCAGATCCCGGCACAGGCAGGTTGCTGCGCCAGCCGCGAGATCGAGTTTCCAGACAGAGCCGCTAGCCCGTTTCGTCATCAGGTCGAGCTTCCAGTCGCCCATCCGGTTGTCCTGACTTGCCAGGCACAAAAGGAGTGTGTCCGGGTCGGTGAAAACGGCGGCGGACGGAGCGACGATCGGCATGCCGTTCAATTGCGTCCCCTCCCAGCCGTCATGACGACCACCGCGAATGAGCACCCGACCCTCGTCGAGCCCCACCGCCAAAGCTCCGCTGTCGTCGCTTGCAAGGCATGTGATGTCGCTGGACGCGCTCCAGATCACATCGGTTCCGCCCTCCGGCGTCAGACGCAGCAACCGCTCACGACTCGACAGCAAGATGCCATCAGGGGTGGACAGGATGTTGTCTGGGGCTTCCAGAGAAGCAAGCGCCTCTGCCTCGTCGATCCGCGTGTTCGGTCGCAGCGCCCCGTCCATCGGGGGCAATGTGGTGGCCGCGCTGCCGCTGCCCCGAAATCGGTCCAGTGTCCGGGAGAAAATGTTACTCATCGGTTTTGTCTCCCTTGTCTTGCTTGTCTCCCCAGTAATGTTTGATGCCCGTCCACTCGGGGTCCGCACCCGGAAGGTCGTAAACCCCGATCCGGTCGTTGAAGAGCCCCCCGAGATAGAGCCTGCCCTTGTGTTCGCGCATTGAGGTGATCGAGGGGTGCTTGACCCCGTCGCGATCCCACAGCACATCAAGGATTTCGCCCTCCAGGCTGAACTTGAACAGACAGCCCGCATTCATGTTTGGATACATCCATTCGTCCGCCGCCACGCGGTAGACCATGCGCCGCCGGAACTGTGGCATCCGCTGAGCGAGATCGAATGTCGGCGACCGCATGCCGATGACGGCACACCAGAAGGACCCGTCCGAGGCACGGTTGATATTGTCCGGGTAGCCCGGCAGATCCGGGATCACGACTTCGGTCTGCCCCTTGCGCGGGCCCGCGTACCAATAGCGACTGATCCGACAGCCCCAGGTTTCGGCAAAGAGGAAGGATTCATCGTCGCCAACCATCGTGATGCCATTCGGGAACTGAAGGTTCGACAGAACGGTCCGGGACGAGCCGTCGTGCGGGTCGTAGCAGATGATCCGACCATTGCCGCGCGATTCCAGCGCATCGAGAATCCAGTCGTGAATCTCGTAGCGGATGGTGGCTTCGGAAAAGAAAATCCGACCGTCCGGCGCGATGTCGAGATCGTCGGCGAGCCGCATACGGGAATCGTCGATCACCGAGAACAGCGAGCGGTTGGTTTCGTCCGAAAGTTTGACCGGCTTGCGGTCCTTGGTGACTTTGTAAAGCCCCATTCCCCCGACACAGACCACAAGCTCCTGATCCCGATTGAACGCCATGCCAAGCGGCTGCCCCCCGATATGGACATAGACCTCGTGCCGTTTGTAATCCGGGGCAAAGAACCGGATCACATCGCCATGACGGCTGCCGCAATAGAGGTTGTCGTCTTCATCGAGAATAATGTCTTCCGGCCCGTCGAGCTCGCCCAGACCGATTGCCTCCGCCGACGACAACCTGTCGTTGACCTCGTAAACCGACGACGAGCCTTCCACCGTTTCGGGACAGGGCGGAAGCGCGAAATAGGTCGGGGACACATAGGCCCGGTTCAGGATCTTGAGCCGGTTCTTGACCCATTTGACGTCGATCGCCACGGCGGCCAGAAGAATCAGCCCCAAAACGAGTTCGCTTGTCCCGGTGCGCAGCCCGAGCCGCACCAGCGCATTGGTCACCAGCACGACGATCACCGTGCCGATAATGGCCTTGGCCACAGACCCACGGCCACCGCCAAGGCTGTTGCCGCCGAGCACCGCCGCCGTCAGGATCACAATTTCGAGTCCGACACCGACAGAGCCGCCTATGCTGCCGAGGCGCGAGGCATAGAACAGCGCCCCCGCCGCCGTCAGAACGCCGGACATCACATAGGTCTGCGCCACGATCCGCTTGACCGGCAGACCCACATTATAGGCCGAGCGGCGCGAGCCACCGACCGCACTCAAATGCCAGCCGAAGCGCATGCGCGTCATCAGGATATGGATCATCACCGCGACAATGGTGGCAAATACAAGCGAGACCGGCACCCCCATGACACTGGCCAGCCCCAGATAATCCCATGCCGGCACCGCCGTGTCGGAATAGGAAGCCTGGACCCCGTAGTTCAGCGACAAAAGTTCCACGATGGCGCGCAGCAGGATGAGCGTCACCAATGTGGTCAAAAACGCGCGCAGACGCATGTAGCCGATAAGCAGCCCGTTCAACATCCCGACGAGCCCGCCGAGCAGCAGGACCGCAGGGATGACGACAATCAGCGGCATGCCGAGCGCATTCACCAGATAGAGCCCGGCGAAATTGCACAGGGCGAAATTAGACCCGACACTCAGGTCGATTCCCCCGGCCTTGAGCACCAGCGTCATGCCGATGCAGATGAACATGTATTCCCCCAGAACACGGGCAATCGTCGACAGGCTCCCGATGGTGAAGAACCCCGGTATGATCGTGGAAAACACGGCGATGGCGAGGACCAGGAAAAGCACCGGGATCGCGTTGTCGACCCAGTTCTTGGCCAGAATTTCGCCAAGCAGATGATCCGGGACATAGCGATACCGCCAGCGCTGATACGTTTCGTTTACGCTCATTCAACTTACTCCGAAGATATGCGCGGCCGCAGCACACAGGCATACGACCGCGTCCGGGGGCTCAGTCGCCCGCCTTGATCCCGTCCAGCGTCCAGCAGGATGCGGGGCCCACCGTGTCCGGTGTCAGGATCTTGTTTTCCGTATAAAGACCGAAGGGCTGCGATCCCGGTTCGGGCCGGGTCTGCAACAGGATCTGGATGGTTTCAGCCAGTTGATTCGCCTGATCGCGGGTGTCCACCTTGACATAGGACGCAAACGCGCCGCTCTCGAGGTTCGTACAGCCGAATTGCTGATTGCCGCCGCCTGTTGAAATCAGTTTGACCTGCTCCGTCAGCCCGGCTTCGCGAATGGCCGCCGCGATGCCGACATCCATATTGTCCCACAAGCCGATGAAGGCGCAGAGATCGCCATGTTGTTTGAGAATGGTCGAGGCGATCGAGCGCGCCTTGGACGCGTCCCAGTCGGCGGCCTGATTGGAAACGATCTCGATATCCGGGTACTCCGACAGGGCATCCTCGACGCCTGCAACGCCCAACTGGTTCGGCGGCGCCGTGACCGGCCCCTGCACCACGGCGACCTTGCCCGAGGTTCCCTTGCCGCACATCCGGGCGGCCTCCTGCGCCGTTTTCACCCCGACATCGTACCAGTCCCCGCCGACGAAGGCGTCGGAGTTGACCGGGGTCTTCAGGTTCATCTGGATCACATTGATGCCCGCATCCATCGCCCGGCGAATGAGCTTGGCATAGGCCTGCATATCGTTGTTGTGGACGATCAACACATCGGGCTTTTCGTTGATGAGCTGTTCGATGGCCTGGGCCCCGGCATCGACATTCCAGTTGGGATCGCGGATCGTCAGCTCATACCCGAGCCGCTCTGCATCCCGTTCAACGGCCGCCATCCAGCCCTGTGTCAGGTCGAACCCCATCGTGATCGGAACGAAAGCGACCTTTTTGCCTTCCAATGCCTTGTGATAGTCAAAGATCAGGCCGTCGTTCGGGCGCTCCGCCATCGCTGGCATGGAAACCCCTAGGGTCGCGCACAGAACGGCTGTGACACCGAGCGCCTTTGTCAATCTGGACAGTTTCATGTTTCTCCTCCCATGAGACTTGTTGTGCTTTTTTTCGATTATTGTTGGGTGTTGTTTTGGCCTGTAAGCGCCTCAGATATCCCCCTGTTGAGAGGTCTGTTCATCTCTGGGGTTGAGCACCGAGTCGACAATGATCGCCAACAACAGAATGAGGCTCTTGATGATGTTCTGCGCGGAATAGCTGATGTTCATGATCGTCATGCCGTTCAGCAGCAATCCGATCAAAAGCGTGCCTGAAAGAACATTGCGTACGCTGCCCTTGCCCCCGGCCAAACCGATCCCCCCGATCACGACCACCAGAATGATGTCGTAGATCATCGTCGAACTGGCCAGTTTGGTGTTCACGGAGGACACCGTCATCGCCATGATCAGACCAGCACAGAAGGCGATGAACGCCGAACTGCTGTACATCAGGACCTTGATGGGGCGGATCGGGATACCGCTGTTGCGCGACGCCATCGGGTTGTCGCCGATCGCATAGACGAACGCCCCGTAGCGCGTCAGGCGCAGCCCGACGAAAGCGGCACAGGCGACGACCAGGAACAGCACGACGGGCATCGGCAACGCCGCGACGCTCCCCGTCCCAAGCGAGGCCAGCCAGCCAACATCGCCGCTGATGAAAATATTGTCGCTCGGCACCAGCGCGAAACGCCCGAGCCCGGTAATGACGGTGGCCATGGCGAGCGTGGCGAAGATATCCGGGATTTCGACATAGGCCACGAGGATGCCGGTGACCGTCCCAATGGCCAGCGCCAGCAACAGCCCCAACAGCAACGCCAGTTCGATCTGCATCCCGCCGGTAAAAAGGACAAAGGACCATCCGGTGGAAAACACCATGACCGCAACCATCGTCAGGTCTATGCCCCGTCCGATGACGACCCCGGCCATGCCAATGGCCAGAATACCCAGCATCGAAACATTCTGTAAAAGCGACACGAGATTCGACACCTGAAAGAAGCTGTCGAGTGTCAGCGAGAAAATCACGAAAAGCGCCCCGGAAATGGCAAGCACCATTTGTTCCTGGTTCAACGAGAGCCTCGTTTTTTGATGTGCAGTCATGGCGGCTTCCTCCCCAAGCCATGCCCCTGCCCTCGTCGCATCTTCATGTGCGATCGTTTCAGAGCGGGACCCAAAATAATGTCATGCCTGACAATCCCGGGCGAATGTCTGCATTCATCCCGACAGGCGTCATGTGTCGTCCGTATCACCTGACAGAGGCGATGCCCTCCTTGCCATCCTCCCTGTCGCAAGCCTTTGGCAAGATCGTTGTGCGGCGCCAACCGGACGCGTCATTTTGTCGTCTTGTTTGTTTTGCTGCCCGTATCTTTGGGATCGGGCGATATTTTGTCTAATATCAACTTCACAAAAATACATATGAGATAGATTATGAATTAGAGTTCTCATAGTACGACATCCATGACACCCCCACCCATACGGGAGAACGGATATTCCCTTGGAAACATCGACCGCCCGCCAAGCCATCACCGACACCGCCCGCGAACACGCGCCCGACGCGTGTTCGCGAATAACCTTCGCAAAATCGTTCCCCTGCCGGGACATCTCGGCCTGCCAATACCGACTGAAACCTGAAACCGGACCGAAGCCATGACACAACAGCCGAAACATGTCCCTCTGCCACAGGAGTTTCTGCATTCCAGAAACCTGACGTTGCATAAACTCAATGTATTTTGCATCGTTGCCAAATATTCCAGCGTGACAAGGACCGCCGAACATCTAAACATTGCCCAGCCGGCTGTTACGGCGCACCTGCGCAGCCTCGAAGAAAGTCTCGGAACGCAACTTGTGCGCAAGGCCGGGCGCAATATCGAACTGACCCAAGCCGGCGAACGGGTCTATTCCTGGGCAACCGAGGTCATGCAACGCAGCACGGAGATGTTTCTTGATCTGGAGGATATCCGTCAGGGTATCCTTGGAGAAACCAAGATCGCAGCCACAATGGTCGTCGGAACATATAAACTTCCAGATATCATTATCCGGTTTCACAAGGAGTATCCGACCAGCAAGGTCTGCATGTCGATGTCCAGCCCCCGCCTCGCCACCGAGGCCGTTCTCTCCGGCGACTGCGATTTTGGCGTCGCCCTGATTGACCCTAACCAGGACACATCGCGGCTTGAAATCGAATTGCTCTGGAAAGAACCCCTCTTCCTTGTTGCGGCCCTGAACAGCAGCTTCGCCGGAAATGTCGCAAGCCTGTCGGACCTCGCCTCCCTGCCGTTCGTCACCCCCCGCAAGGGACAGATCGCCCGCGAACTCATTGACGAGGCCCTGCGCACCGCGGGCGTTGTCCGCACAAACAGCGTCCTGGAATTCGGGCATCCTGAACCGATCCTGAGCGCCATTCGCGCAGATATCGGTGTCGGCTTTGTGTTTCAGAGCGCCGTGCCCGCCAACCCGGAAAAAGACGGGCTTCGCATCGTGCAGACACCGGAAATCGACATCGCCATCCCTCTGTTCCTGATCCATGACAAGAAAATGGTCTTCTCCGCGCCGCAAATCGAACTGATCTCGGAAATCCGCAATACGTTTGCGAATTTCGGACGGGAAACCACAAAATCATAGACCTCTAAGATTATGTCGTCTAAGGTTTCGGAAATCATTTTCGGACTGTGAGGACATCGTGACCATTAAAAACATCCTTCTCGCCCACACTGGAAGCGCGGGATTTCCCCATAGCCTTCGTCACGCCGTGAAAGTTGCAAAACGCCATGAAGCATGGCTGACCGGCATTTATGGCGGACCGTCGTCCTATTTCGATCAGGTGCTGGGTCTGACCGAAGACCTCCACGACAAGCTCAAGACGGTGAGAGCCGCAAAAATCGAGGGCTCGCGGGAGTTGTTTCAGCAGGAAGTGGAAGCCGCCGGGATCGAAAATCGCGCCCGTTTTCTCATGCCCGAGGTCATCGGCAAACTTTCTCTGGCAGAGATCGCCCGGAATTTCGACTTCATCGTAACCGGCTATCCTCCGAAACTTCCCACGGATGAATACCGGGCCGTCAGCCCGGATGTGATGGCGCTGCAAAGCGGTCGCCCCGTACTTGTGGTGCCCGATGACTATATCTCAGAAGGGCTGGCCAATCATGTGCTGGTCGCATGGGACGGCAAACGGGCCTCCGCGCGTGCGCTGAGCGACGCCATGACCGTGCTCGAAGATGCACCGAAGAAGGTCTCGATCCTGACCGTCGGCGATGTGCTTCACGAGATGCCCACAGGCACCGATATCGTGACCCACCTCGAACGCCACGGCATACAGGCGGAACACATCCTGCGTCCCCGATCGGGACGAAAAATCGCGGAGATCATCGAAACTACGGCTTCTGAAATCGGCGCACAGCTGATCGTGATGGGCGCATACGAGCACAGCAAGTTTTCGCAGGATCTGTTCGGCGGTGTCACCCACCATGTAATCCGCACCGCCAAAGTGCCAGTGTTCATGTCGCACTAAAAGAATGCCCCCTACATGCATGTTTTATGCCAACAACAGGACAGTTAGACAAAGCGGAACGAGACGACATTTCGTTCATATTAACCACTAAGAAGTGGCTCTATGGATGCCCGCCAGCGCGGGTCTACCCCGTCTTGATAAGACGCGCGATGCTCGTGAATCACATCCTGCCTCGTGCGCCTTAGCCGCGCGGACAGCACAGAGAATAATCTGCAATTGTAACATATATTTAGCGTGACTGCATGTCGCGCATAATGTCCATTCCACAGTCGTCAAATAGAGCAACTGTATTTGTATTGAACATGCAGGAGCTGAGACGCGCGTTTTCTTAGTCATGACGAACTTACTAATCTGTCCAACATGAGTCGAATTCATATGGCAAGGAGGAGAACGCAAAGTTCGCTTCATCCATTAATTTATTGGAACGTATCACAAAATTCTTGGAGGGTGACCCGACCCTCTTGTTCACAGAGCGCTATATAGGCCTTTTATCATGCCCCTGCGCGCTCATGCGCACATTTTATTTGTAAGCAGTATTTTTATGGGTAAAAAGAAGATCGGAAGGCCCTTTCAGGAAGGCTATTTCCTCTCAAAGCAAGTCGAAACCCACGTCTTTACGGACTACCGTTGGAACGATGGCACCACCAGCCGTCTCTGGCACGTTGACGCTGACCAGTATGACCCGTCGGCCATTTGCATTTGCCCTTTTTCCCTCAGCGGCCCTGATGAGAGCGATCAATAAGCAAACCACTCAGAGTGATCCATATTGCCTTCATAGTCACCGTATTCGACCATGATGCTGCGAAGAGAGAATTCGCCTGAGCGACGCCTTGTGGGCAACTCGATCACTTGGCCACTTTGAGAGACAAAGGTGCTAGGCCAAGGCCGGCTTTCTCGTCGCGCGCGCTGGAGATAGGTGCAGGTTCTGTTCTCCCGATCGCACGATTTCACGGACCAGTTCCACACACGCCCATCCTCGTTGGTGTCATATGTGCTGCCGGTGAACCAGATCACATGGGTGCGGTTCAACCATTCGTATTCCGGCAGGTTGGTGTCGAGCTCGCCCTCTCCGCCGGGTCCACCCAGTTCGACCGGCACATGGGCGAAGGTGCAAACCCCGAAGGGTGGCAGGCTGGGCCAAGGCGTAATGCGACGGATCATGGTGCGATAGGCACGAGCGCAGACCGTGCTCGGAGGAAAGCCGCCCGCCATGCAGAGCATGATGGCGCAGTCGATGTCATAGGCCTGCGCCTTCTCAGGGGTGCCGAACGCCGCCATCACACCCATCACCGCAGCCATCGCCTGTCGCTTCATGTCGCTCACCAGCCTTGTTTCGCGCGAAAGTTGCGCGAACTATCGCGCAATTTGTATTTATCTGCAATATGTCGTATTGACTCCATATGACTTTATGGCCTTAGTGTCGTGAAGTAGAAGGGCTCTCATGGGGAGAGTCCGAACATGCCGATAGCGCGCAACCAAATTTTGATCACCATCGATGGTGTAAAAGACCTTTTTGAGAAGGGCGTTGCATTCCGCTGCCGGTATGAACTCGTGGGGTTCACGGACGATGGCAAGCCGCGCTACCAGTGCATCTACCTGCGGATCGGCGAGCCGGAAGCCATTCTCGTCTCCACGAGAATTACCCCGCACGGGCCCGAGCCGCGGTATTTCAACATCTGGCCGGGGCTCTTTAAACATCATCTCGAGTTCGGTGACGGGCGCAATCTGTGCTTTGGCCCTGACTACAGCATCACCCTCGAGGAGTGCGGCTGACGTCATCGCTTTTGCGCGCGATGGCACTGTTCGGACGTCAGGTTGGACCTTCCACGGCGAAAAACCCGCCTGGGCAGGGCTGAACGACGGCGCTGAACCCGTGGTTTCATTTCCACCTCAGGAGGCTACACCGACTTCGGGGCGCACAGAGATCCTCAATTTGATCCTGGCCACCGCAGATCGCCACGAGGGCAATCGCGCCCTGCGGCAGGTTGGTCTGGGCCCGGATGATTGGCAGGTCCTGTTCCGCGCACTGGTCGAAGCTGAAAGCAGCTACAACCCGACCGCCGTAAGCCCCAAGGGCGCCTATGGTCTCGGCCAACTGATGCCGGATACCGCCCGTGCTCTCAGCGTCGATCCGCGCGATCCCTCCCAGAACCTCGACGGCGCGGCGCGCTATCTCCTCGCTCAACTCGCCACGTTCAAGGACATCGACCTTGCGCTCGCGGCCTACAATGCCGGTCCTCACCGCGTGATCCAATACGCGGGCGTCCCACCCTTCTCCGAGACGCGTGCCTACATTGCGCGCATTCACCGGATACAGTCTCGGCTGGCGGGGACGCCTACGAACAAGCCAAGCTTCCGCCTCGCGACCAGCCTGCCAGAGCGCGCACCGGTCCTCATTGATTTTCAGTAATTAAAGGAACTTCGCATGCTTCGACATCGCCTCAGCCGCCTTTTGCCCACCGCTACAACCTTGACGATTCTCTCGGCACCCGCTTTCGCGCAAGACTTGTCGCCGATCCAGACCATGCTGGAAACCGTCGAGGCCGCTCTCACCGGTCCGATCGGGATCGCGGTCGCGACGCTCGCGGTCATTGGCACCGGCTTCATGTGTATGATGGGAAGGCTCAACTGGGGCTGGTTCGCCTCGGTCATCATCGGGATCGTGCTGATCTTCTCGGCCGGCACCATTGTCGACGGCTTCTCCTGAGGTTGGAGAATAGAGTTGGCAGAACGATCCCCCCTATTTCTGGGCCTCGCCCGACCGCCCAAGTATCTGGGCCTCCCTGTCGGATACCTCGTGGTGCTGGCGACCGGGGTCGTTCTGCCGTTCATCTGGACCAAGTCCATGGCCTTCTTCCTGATCGGCCTCGTCGCCTATCCGATCCTCTGGTTCGTCGCCGACCGCGAGCCGCATTTCTTCGAGGTGCTGCGCGTCTCCTATGGATCGGTGCGCCCGACGAAGAACCGGGCCCTGCATGGAGGCGACAGCTTTGGCGCTTGATGCAGGCACACTTTCCACTCACGGAACGGCACTCCTTCAGGCTGGCGGCGGGGAGTTCGCGCGGGAGAGCTATCTCGCCGAACACCTGCCGTATTTTGCTCTCGCCGATGACGATGTCATGGTCCTGCGCGAGGGCGATCTGATGGCGACCCTGCGCCTCGACGGGCTTAACCCGATGACCACTGAGGACGCCCGGCTCGATGCGCTCAAACGCGCGGTCGCAGCCATCGTCGCCCAGACCGGTAATGCCTTTGGTTTCTACATCCACCGGATCTCAGTCCCGCAGGATCTCGGGATGCGCCCTATCGAGGGAGACAGCTTCGCCGCCGCGATCGACACGCGCTGGCAGGCCCATGTCAAAGACCTGCGCCCCGCCAAACGCCAACTTTATCTCAGCGTGATTCGGCGGCCTGACATCTCGGCCCGTATTCCGCTCCTGCGCGCGCTGGCCCGCAGGGCCTGGGTCAAGGACCGCGCGACACGCCTGCAGGAGCTGAACGAGGTCATGGGCTTTTTCGAGGTGGCGCTTGCGTCGGCCAACCCAGTCAGACTCACGAAGTCCGGTGGTGAATGGCTGGGCTATCTCAATACCCTGAACGCGGGCAGCTTCTCCCCCATCGCCTTCGGGCATAGCGCCCTGCCCCTCTCGCATACCTTGAGCAATTGCCGCGCGACCTTTGATGGCGAAGTTGTCACCCTGACCGATGCCGTGACCGGTCGGGTCAAATACGGCGCTCTCTTTTCGATGAAGTCCTACCCCGCACTCACCGACGTCACACTCCTCGACGCGCTCGACCTGCCGCTGGATATCGTGCTGACGAACTCCTTCAGTCCGATCCCGAACAACATCATGGCCGAACGCATCCAGCGCATCATCCGTCAGATGCATGCCTCCGACGATGCCGCCGTCTCTCTGCGCGAACAACTGGGCCAGGCCGCCGATGACCAGGAAGCGGGCCGCATCGCCTTTGGCGATCATCACCTCTCCATCGCCGTCTACGCCCCGGACCGCGACACGCTCGAACGCGCCGCCGCCCAGATCAAACGCGTTGGCCAAGAGATCATGTCGGTGATCGTGCGCGAGAACATGGCGCTTAAAGCCACCTACTTCGCACAATCTCCCGGCAACTTCGGCTACCGCGCCCGCAAGACGCCGATTTCCTCGATCAACTTCGCGGATTTCGCGGCACTTCACGGCAGCGTCGAAGGGCGCGGGCCGGATCAGTCGCCTTGGGGTCAGACCATTTCGGCCCTGCCCACGGTCGGCACCTCGGGCTATCGGTTCAATTTCCACGAGGCGGGCGGCCCCGGCAAGGAACCAACGGTCGGCCATACGCTTGTGCTCGGTCGCACCGGCACGGGCAAGACGCTGACCACCGCTTTCCTCGCAGCCCAAGCGCAGCGGGTCGGCGCGCGGCTCTTTTTCTTCGACAAGGATCGCGGCCTCGAAATGGCGGTTCGCGCCTTGGGCGGGCGCTACAACGAGATCCGCGCGGGCGTACCGACAGGGCTGAATCCGCTCGCCACCGAGACAGACGAGCGCGGCCGTGCCTGGCTTTCGGACTGGCTGGCGACACTCCTCACGCGCAATGGCACACTCACCGGCGAGCAATCCCGCCATATCCAGAGTGCGGTCGGCCAGAACGCCGATGCGGGCGCGGCGCTGCAGCGCTTTGTCAGTTTCGAGACGCTGTTTCAGTCGCTCGATGATGATGGCGAGCTGCAGTCCCGCGTCGCCGAATGGGCGCCGGGTGGACGTTACGGATGGGTTTTCGACGAGTCCGAGCGCGGCGCGGGCCTCAAGCTCACAGGCGACATCGTCGGGTTTGACATGACCGAGATCCTCGACATGACCACCGAGCGGATGGCGGTGCTCTCCTACATTTTCCGCCAGATCGAACGCGTGGTCGAAGACCGCCGCCCCACCATCATCGTGCTCGACGAGGCCTGGAAGCTCTTGGACGATCCCTACTTCGGGGCGCGGCTGGAAAACTGGCTGGTGACGCTGCGCAAGATGAACTGCGTCGTGATCATGATGACGCAATATCCGAGCCAGCTGCGGAACAGCCGCGTCGGCAAGACCATCGTCGAAACAGTCCCGACCCAGATCCTCTTCCCGAACGATCGCGCCACCGTCTCCGATTACGATTTTCTCCGCGTGAACGCCAAGGAGGCTGCCCTTCTCGTGCAGCCGACCATCGGCCAGCGCATCGCGCTTATCCGCTCGGCGGGCGACAGTGTCTTCGTCGATGCCGACCTCTCTGCACTTGGCGACCTCCTTCCCATCCTTGGCGGCGGTGCCACCGGCGAAGCCCGCGTGCCCGCCGATTGGCGCGCCAATCCCGATTTTTGGAGACATGTGATATGAGTTCGAAACCTCTCCTCGCGCTTTGCGCCGCCGCGAGCCTGCTGTCGGCTTGCGAGACATACACCGAGAAAACCTCGCCCTGCTTCGGACGCAATGGTGAGCCGCAAGTAACGCGATCCGCGTTTTCGGTCTCGACCATGGGCGCACCGGCTCACGCAACGGCCAAGCCGGACTGCACCTTCGAGTCCCTGCCCCGTCCGGAATGAGCCGCGTCGCGATCATATCCGCCGGGCTCAGCCTTGGCCTCAGCGCCCTGCCCGCGCATGCCCAGAGCGTACCGACGCAGGATAATTCCGCGATCGGGCGCGCCATTGCACGGGTGACAGCTCTCGCCGAAGATCTGGGCGTCCAGCAGGACAAGGACCACACCGAGTCCACGCTGGCCGATGTGCAGGCCGACCAGCTGCGCGTCCTCGAGAAGATGACCGCAGCCATCACCGGGCCCGGCTTCGATATCCGCGCGCTCGATGGCAACGCGGATTTCGGAGTGGCAGCGGTCTATCCCAATACCGATCCCAGCCCGATGAACAGCCGCTTTTTCGGCGAAGGCCGCGAGACGGTCGAGATGATGATCGTCGAGGTCGCGGGTGAGTTCGCTGGCACACCCGGTGTGGCCCGCGCGGGTCTTTCTGCCACCCAGTGGCGCTGCCTCTTCCAGGCCCTGATCAAGCAGGAGAGCCGCTTCAACGTCTCTGCCGAAAGCCCGGTCGGCGCCTATGGCTTGACCCAGCTCATGCCCGGCACCGCCTCCGATCTTGGAGTCGACCGCTATGACGTAAAAGACAACCTCCGCGGCGGCGCGCGCTATATCACGACCCAACTCAATCGCTTCGGCAACATCCCCCATGCGCTCGCGGCCTATAACGCGGGGCCGGGCCGGGTCATCGAATACGGCGGGGTGCCACCCTTTGCCGAGACCCAAGGCTACGTGCGCAACATCTCGAAATTCTACAACGAATACCTCGCCGTGGTTGGTGGCGCCGACGCGCTCGGCACGCTCTCGCCCTCGGACTTTGCGCTCGCCGAATATGCCAGCATCTCCGAGGCGGGCGTCTATTACGCCGCCGACAGCTCGGCCACCACCGAACAGGTGATCAACCGCTTGCGTGCCATCATCCTGCAGATCGACGCGCAACCCAATGCCAAAGCGGCCTGGGAGCTCAACACCTATGCCAAAGCCGAGATCGGTCGCATCCTCAACCTTCGCGTCCGGCTGATGGCGGCAAACCAGCAGCGCGAGGCGGCTTACGCGCAGCACCTCGTCGCCGACCGGCTGGCCGAGCGCGACTTCATGCAGATGGGAGTTCCCGAATGAGACATTTTCTCCTGACCGTGGCCGCAGTCACCACACTCGGGTTTGCCTCGCCCGCAGCGGCGCAGGGCGTGCCGACCTTTGATGGATCACAGCTTGGTCAGCTCGTGGCACAGCTCGAGCACATGGCCGAGGACCTGAACGTCCAGATGCAGCAGCTCGCCACCATGCGGCTGGAACTAGAAACCCAGTTGTCGCAACTGACGAACCTCGAGGCGCAATTGACTTCACTGATTGAGGGCAGCGGGCTCGGAGAACTCTTCGCCACTGTCGAAGAATTCCGCGCGCTGCGTGGCAAGCTGGTGGCCCCCCTCAATACCGCGCAGTCACTGGCCAGCGGCGATTTCCTGAGCGGGTTCAATCCAGGCGCAGAACTCTCGGCCTCGGTCGAACGGGTTCTGTCGGGCAGCGGCTTCACCTCGGGACGACTGAGCACGCTCTCGGGCTCCGATCAGCCTGCCGACAACCGCATCGCCACCTCGGCCGGGGCAAGCGCCATGCTCTCCGTCGCAGCCGAGGCGAGCCACGAAGAGGCAGGGCAAAGCCTCGAACGGCTCGAGACCATGGTCGGGCTCATCGACGATCAGGACGGGCTGAAGGCCGCCGTCGATCTCAACACCCGCGTCACCGCCGAGCTCGGCATCATTCTAACCCAGATCTGGCGCCTCGAAGCAGCCCAAGGCGTCAGTGCCGGCCAGCTTGGCGTCGTCGATGCCGCGACCCTCGCGGACGAGCGCAAATTCCGCTCAATGGCGGTGGATCCATGAGGACCTCCAAGCTTACCCCGAGCCGCTTCACCCTGAAGGAAGCCGGACTTCTGAGCCTTTCGCTTGCCCTGCCGCTCGGCCTCCTTGTCTTGCCTGACGCGGCATCAGGTCAGGATCGGCCCTTCACCTCGATGGAGATCGCACGGGATGAAGAGGATGCGTGCCGCGTCCCCAAACCCCCGGTGGATCTCGCCGAGACCGCTTACCTGCGGAACGGCTACCGCGCGATCCTGCGCATCCTTGTTGCTGAAGAAGCCCTCGCCTCGGAAACCTGCACCTGCCTGCTGGGCGACTTCACCTGGGATCAGGCGCTCACCGCCCTGCCCCGGTTCCAGACCTCGGACAACCCACGCCTGCCATTCAAGGTGCTCGATCTCTACGCGCAGGCCGACGCGCTCGAGGCGCAAGTTGTGGAGGCCTGTGCGGAGTAGATGGGGGTCATTCGCGACATCCTGAGCCAGGTCGACGCCGCGGTGGATACCGTGGCGCAGGACGGGTTTGTCTCTTCGGCAGGTGCTGTCGGCGATGTGATCTCCGCCGGGGCCGCGCTCCTTGTCGTGCTCCTCGGGATCAACGCGGTGATGCAACTCCGCCCCCTGTCCTTCGGCACCGGCTTTGCCTTCGGCATGAAGATCGCGCTCGTGGGGATCTTCGCGCAGAGCTGGGACAATTTCAGCGTCATCTATGACATCGTCACGCGCGTTCCTGACTCCGTCGGCGCCTCGATCCTGGCGCTCACCGGGTCGGGCGACGAGGCCGGGGTCTATGAGAGCCTCGACAACATGGTCGCTCGCATCACCGCCTATGGCGACACGATCGGCGACCGCGCGGGCTGGGTCTTCGGCGCGGTCCTGGGTGCCATCTTCTTCGTCCTTTCCGCCGTCTTCGCCGCCGTCACCGCCGGGATCATCGCCTTCGCCCGGATCGTCTTCGCGCTGATGATCGTCATCGCCCCCTTCATGATCGTGACCTCGCTCTTCAAGCCGACCCAGTCCCTCTTCGAGGCCTGGACCCGCGCCACCATCGGCTATGCGCTCATGCCGGTCGCGGCCGCCGGGGCCGCGGGCATCATCGTTGCGATCGCCGAAGTGATCGGGGACGCCTCGGCCGATCCGGGCGATGTCGAGACCGTCAGCCTCATCCTGCCCTTCCTCGTCATTCTGATCCTCAGCGCCGGGATCATGGCCTCAGTCCCCTACATCGCCTCCAACCTCACCGGTGTTGTCGGCATTGCCTCGAATGCCGTGGGCCTGACCGGGCTCGCGCGGCAGGGCTTCGTGAACACGCGCCAGTATGGCACCGGCGCGACCGCGCGCCTCGTCACCGGCAAGTCCCCGCATGAGCTGAACCAGATGGCCAATGCGGGCGTGGTGAAGACCGGCGAATTGATCCGGCAAAGCCCCGGCGCGCTTCTCTCCGCCGCCAAGGCCTTCCGCAAACCCTGATGTGAAAGACGACGACTTTGAAGAAGCTTGTGACCAGTTCCTCCGCGCCTGACCGCGACGCTTTCGAGGCGGATTTCATCTACGGGCCAAGACGGCGCGAGCGTTTCGCTTGGTTCGTCGCGGCTGCGGGCGTGTTGGTCGGCGTGGCAGGAATGGTCGCGGGTGCGAGCCTCTTTCCGCTCAAGACGACCGAGACTTTTGTGGTCGTGGTCGACAAGGAGACCGGCGAGATGGACCGGGTCGCCGCCGTCCAGGCCCTGACGCTCTCGGAAAGCGATGCGATCATCCAGGCTAATCTGGTGGCCTATGTCGATGACCGCGAAACCTATGACCTGACCGATGGCGAGCAACGCATCAACTCGGTCCTCGACCGCTCCGACGGTGATGCTTCCCGCACATTGCGCGATCTCTGGTCCTCTACCAATGAGGACTACCCGATCACCGTCTATGGGCGCGACGCCAAGATCGAGGTGGTCATCAAGTCCGTGAACCAGATCGAGCGCGGCGTGGCCCAGGTCCGCTTCACCCGCACGCTGCGCCGGCCGCGCGACACCCGCACCGTGACCCGGTCTTACGTCGCCACGCTCAGTTACGACTTCCAACCCGAAACCCGCCAGCGCCTTCAGGATGTCTGGGCCAACCCCTTGGGCTTCGTGGTGACCTCCTACCGCGTCGACGCCGAGACCCTGGAGAACTGACCCCCATGAAATCCCTGCCCGCGCTCCTCACCACGTTTCTCCTAGCGCTTACCATTCCTATTGCCGCCCTCGCCGAGGCCACGCCGCAAGGCGGGTCGCTCGACATCCGCATCCGCACCGCCGTCTATAACGAGAACCAGGTCTACCGGATCGAAACGGATCTTCGGCATTCGACGACGATCCATTTCGGGGCGGGGGAGCGGTTTGAAGCAGTGATCGTCGGCGACACCGAAAGCTTCCAGGTCGATCCGATCCCCGAGCTTGGCAATGTGCTGACGATCAAGCCGCATGTGGCCAATGCCTCGACCAACATGACGGTGATCACCAACCGCCGCACCTATTCCTTCCATCTGCGCGAAGGCTCGATCCCGAACCGCACCGGCATGTTCTTCGAGGTCCGCTTCCGTTACCCCGACGAGGAGCGCCGCGCGGCGAGTGCAACCCAGCCCAAGGGCGTTGAGGCCCCGCGCAACTACAATTACCGCGTCTCGGGCGAAGGGGATTTCCGCCCCAGCCATATCTACGACGACGGGCGCTATACGTATTTCGTCTTCCCGGAGAACGCCCGTCAGCCCGCCCTCTTCAAGGCCGATGACCAGGGCCGTGAGCGCACGGTCAACTGGACCCAGCAAGGCAACACCGTTCGCGTGCTCGGGGTAAACACCTACTGGACGCTGCGCATCGGCGATGAGGCGATCTGCGCCTGGCGCGACGAGAGCGCCATCTATGTGAGCAACTGACCATGGCCGATCAAACCCCTCCCGATCTTCAGGACCGTCTCGACCAGTTCAGCCAGCGCGGCAAATCCAAACGCCGCGGCAACAGCCTCGGGGTTGGCGCGATCGCCGCTGCCCTCGCCCTTGGCGCCGCCGGGGTCGCGTATTTCCTGGCCAACGGCCTGCAGGAGGGCGACAGCGCGCTGGGAACCTCCGATGTCGAGACCTTCCAGGACCGCCGCCCCGGCACCGGCGGGCGGCTTGAGTTTCCACCCGACGAAACAGAGCAACGGGTCAATGACGCGCTGATCGCTGTCGAGGAAGCGCTCGATGTGCCCGCAGCCCCTGTCCCGGAACCGAGCGCCGAAGTGCTGGCCGAGATCGCCAAGCTCCGCGAGGCCCTCGCCGCCAGCCAGGCCGCCCGCAACTCGGAAATCCAGTCCGCCGTCGCGGACCTGCGCGAAGCCTTCGACGAACAGAAGGCGGCGCTTGAAGCGACGCTGGCCGCAAAAGAAACCGAGCTTGCCAACCTGCAGCGCCAGACCGAGACCCGCATCGAAGGTCTGCAGGCCATGCTCGATGCCGAACGGGCGCAGCGCGAGGGTCTTGAGGCAGAGCTGGACCGCGAGGGGCTGATTGCGGATCAGCGCCTTCTCGAAGAACGCCGCCGGCAGGAAGAGGAACAGCGCCAGCGCGAGGCCGAACGGGTCGCCGAGGAGCTTCTGACCGCGCAGATCAAATCCCCCGCAGTGGTCTATGCCGACGGTCCGCGTGGTGGCCAAAGTGGCGCGGCGGTGGCCGATCCGGCGGCCGCTGGCACCGGGGGGCCGGTCCTCTCGGGCAATGAACAGTTTCTGCAGAGCGCGCGGCCACTTGAGGTGCAGGAGGCCGCCCGCCTCACCCATCCCGAGCGCACGCTGACCCAAGGCTCGGTCATTCAGGCCGCGCTCCAGACCGCCATCAACAGCGATCTGCCTGGCTCGGTCGTCGCGGTGGTCTCCGAACCGGTTCCGGCATTTTCCGGGGACCGGATCCTGATCCCCCGGGGTTCCCGCCTTTTTGGCCAATACCGCTCGGGCATCGAGATGCATCAGAAGCGTATCCTGATCCTCTGGACCCGCGTCCTGACGCCGGACGGCACCTCGATGGAAATCGCCGCCGTGGGCGGGGATCAGCTCGGCCGCTCTGGCCTCACCGGTCTCGTCGACACCAAGTTCGCCGAGCGCTTCGGCGGAGCGGCACTGATTTCCGTGATCGGGGCGGCGCCGGCCGTGGCGGCGGAGAGTACCAACAACGAAACCACCAGCATCGTTCTGGGCGATGTCGGCAGCGACCTTCAGGACGCCGTCGGCTCAGTCATCGCCGACCAGGTCTCGATCGCACCGACGATCTATGTCGATCAAGGGGCCTCGGTCACCGTGCTCGTGGACCGGGATGTGGTGATTTATTGAGCCATTCAGAAAGCCCAACCTCCTATCTCGAGCGTTATCTCGACCCGTTCCGTGACCTTCTAAGGCGTGACGACGTGGTCGAGATCGCGATCAATCCAGATGGCAAGGTCTGGCTCGAGGCCGCGGGCGACGCCACCATGCGCCACGAAGGCCAGACCGTGGACCGAACGACTGCGCTCAACATGGCCCAGACCATCGTCGGCGACGCCAAGGCCCGCGTCTCTGAAAAGAACCCGCTCGTCTCCGGCAAAGTAGAATACGCGGGCCGCCCGCTTCGGGTCCAGGTCGCCGTGCCGCCCGCCATCGACCGCGGGGCCTCGATCACCATCCGTCTCTTCGCCTCGGGCAGCGTCCGGGACTACGCTCCTGCCTATCTCTTCGGCAAGGCCGTCTCGCTCGACGCGCTCCGAGCCGAGAAGATGAAGAACATTTCCAGTCTCGCCGAAGAGAACCTCGAAGCTGCCCTACAGACCCTGGTCGAGGCACGGCTTAACGTCCTGATCAGTGGCGGCACCTCGACCGGCAAAACAACCTTCGCCCGCCATCTCCTGACCCATGTGAGCGAGCACGAGCGGTTGATCACCATCGAAGACGCCTTCGAGCTCTTCCCCGGCCAGCCGAACACCGTCGCCCTCCTGGCCGACCGCGGTGCCGGTTCGCAACGCAGCGCCAATGCTCTCCTTCAAGCCTCCCTCCGTATGCGACCCGATCGGATCATCGTCGGCGAGCTGCGCGGGGCCGAGGCCCTGACCTATCTCGAAGCCATCAACACCGGTCATGGTGGATCGGTTTCCACCATCCACGCCGAAACCGCGGAACTCGCCATCGACCGGCTGGCGATTATGGTGCTGCAGGCAGGGACGCCGCTAACATTCGCCGAGGTGCGGGAATATATCCGCAAGTCCATCGATGTGATCGTCCAGCTCGGGCGGGTTGAGGGGAAGCGCGGGATTACGGAGTTCTATCTGCCGGGTGAACGAAGCCATTGAACGTTGACGCATTGAAAGCAGATTAGCGACGTCTTGAGTGCAGTGATATCGGTGAAACGTTCGGACACACATGGCGTAACGATCACCCTATGACACAGCAAGTATCTGTTCCTGGCTTCGAAGGAGAAGTTGCTGTCGCCTAGACGCCGTGCTGAAAGATCGGGGGGCGCCCATTATCCCAATCCTCTCGGTTCAAGAAGATTCGGTACGAGTTGAGGTGGAAGGCGGCATTTCCGAGATCCTTCACCGGATCTAGGGTTTCGACATGGATGAAGTGGCGATAGGAGACCCGGAATCCGTCGCCAGGTGCCGCACGGAAGTGAATGCCCTGGGGCCCGATCGTCAGACATGCCTCTTGCTGCGGATCGTTCATCTCAGACAGCGAAGAAGCCGCGAAATCAGGCTGCAATATCCAGTCGGTTCCAAAGGAGATACACCACTCGTCCGCTTCCCACTGGAATATCCGATGCCAATTGGCTTCGCCTTCACGCCCAAAGTCAGGGTTCAATAGCAGAACCGTCGGTTTGTCGTTGGGCTGATTCAATGGTTCGGAAAGCTTAATGCCATAGATCGGCTGATGGCCGTACCTCTTGAGGAGAAACAGCGTACCTTTCGGCTCCTCGGCGAGAGCGGCTGATTTTGCGTTCAAAGTGCTTCGCATATGTGGTCTCCCTCACGAGCCTTCATTCCCAACCCCTCCGGATATCGGTTCGATAACATTCGGGACAATGCACCGCGCTAGTCGGCCGCTTTTCACGGCGGGCCTCGCGACGTTCGTACTCATCAAGCACTTCGACTTCGAAGCGGTGCCCACAATTGTTGCAGCGGAAATGAACACGCTCAGTCATAGCTGATACCTGCGTTACCAATGAACTCATTCCAGAGCACCTCAGCCGCTCGCTCTGGAGTCAGTCGTTCATCAGTTCTACCGAAGACGTTCATGGTTTGAATCAGGAATTGCTCGTAATCATCGGCCGAAATGTTGAAACCGCCGTTTGCTGTGTTGTCACCGGCGTTTTCGCTGAACGAGTAGTAAATATCGCCCAGGGCGACCTGCGAGCTACGGCAGTGCACCGAGATGTGGGCCGTACCATTTCGATGGCCGCTGTTGACAACCGTTGCCCCAAAAGAGGTCGCACTTCTGTCAACGAAACGTCCGCGCAATCCATCGATTGAGTCCATTTCGATGATCGCTCGTCGGAAGTAATCCTTGAAGGTGGCGAAGGCAGCATCGCGGAAATCACCCTTGTCGATTTGGTCGAACTGCCGCTTTGCTCGGTAGCGTGCCATCGAGGGGCGTGTGGCCGACGGCTCATGGGCTACCTCCGCCGCAGCTGCAGGTACAGCTTCAGCTTCGATGATGCGTCGAAGCTCCTGCACGACATTTAGGTAAGCGGTGTTTGGATTGGCCCATGCGCTGATCGCCTTGCCGTCAGTCGGCGCGGCCTTCAGTTGGCGCAACTCCCTCATCGCTTTCCAATCGCATTCCTCCACGATGATCGGCACTACACGGGCGGTCCCTGCGGCGTGGCGTTCAAGCGCGCGTCTCATTTCGCGCTCGACACAGTAGTCGGATGCGATGAAGTCGGGGCTCACCAGGAGCAGGAACAGGTCGGAAGCCTCCAGTTCCCGTTCAATCTCAGCGTCCAGTTCGCCACCAGCCAAGATGTTGCGATCATACCAGGTCTCAATACGCCCTTCCCTTGTAAGGTTCTTGAGGTGGACGTGCAGCCGATCAAGCGCGGCCTTGTCGTTATGGGAATAAGAAATGAATGCCCGCATCTGCTCAACTCAAATGTTTAATGTTTGTTCATGATTTACCCAAAGCGCTACCTACGTGAGACACGGCCTGTAGCGCTTGAGCCCGAAACCACTGTTATACTGTCTACAGTCAGCGCTTCTTGTTCGACTGGGACAACACCGAAGCGGCAAGTGTCTTTGTCTTTTCAGAATAGCGATCGCTGCGAAGTACCTTTGACGCGAGGTCCTCCATTTCCGCTCCGGTTTGCCGATTGGTCTTTGACTGAGACAACGCCGAACCAGCAAGCTTGCGGGCGATCTGTGAAGAGCCAGGTTTGAAAAGGGTGTCTGCTGCAAGCGAGGCAACCTTGGTCGAAGTTCCTTTACGATTTACCGCCATACTATCCTCCATATGGTGTTTGGTTTGCTTCTAGATACTAGATGTGGGATTGGAGCCAACTTTTCGCAAGCTTCATCAGTGACATTTCAAAATGGCAGCCTCGCCTCAAAAAGGTCTGGCGTGTCTTCGTCGCGCCGCCTGCTCAGGCCTTCACCAAGATGCAGGCACGGATGTTTAATACGTGTCAGGCCTTTGCCGCCCTCAAAATGGACCCACCCTCCTCTGGGCATGCCCACGCTTACGATCAGCGCCCCGCATATTGGACAAGTCCGCCTGAAGGATGCGCCCTTCTTGCTTTCACGATCGCCTCGAACTGCCCAACCTCCGCGAACGGATACCGTGCGCCCTGTCGACAGACGGCGGGTATGTGCCTTCCTGTAATACCAACGGTCCGTCATCCCAGCCCCCTCCTTTCCTCGACCCGGCTGCCGCTCGGGGTCGAACGCACGTAGAAGCCTTGTGGAATAGCCTCTTGCACCAGCCCTACATGGGATATCAGGCCCACGGCACGACTGCCCTCTGTCAGCGCGGCAAGAACTTGGATCACTTGATCCAGCGTGCCCGCCCCATTCTCGGTGTCGAGGCTCCCAAAGCCTTCGTCGATAAAGATTGTGTCCATCCGGATCTTGCCCGAAAGGCTCTCGACCACATCAGCTAGCCCAAGCGCGAGGGCCAGTGCCGCGATAAAGGTCTCGCCGCCTGACAGCGTGGCTGTCGGGCGCGCCTTGCCGGTGTTGATGTCGAAGACCTCGATTTCGAGCCCACGCTTGCCGCGACCGCCAGATGCCTCGAGCCCGCGCGTTAGCCGGTAGCGACCACGTGTCATTGGGTCGAGCCTCATATTCGCCGCCTCAAGAACCTGGTCGAACATTGCCCCGATCGCGAAGGTCTCGAGTGTCATCTTGAAATCGTTCTTGCCGTTAGCCAGATCAGCCAGCCCCCGGAGCGGACCGGTTTCGGTTTCTAGCCGCTCGGTTTCGGTCAGAGCCGCGGCAAGCGATTCCTTGAATTTGGTCAGTGACGATACATCCGTTCTCGCTGTGGCAAGTGCTGCGTTGGCCGCGTTCAAGGTCTGGGTGGCGTCTGCCAACGCCAGCTGAAGTGGGGCAAGATCCGGGCGTTCACGATCTGCGCAAGCGGCGATGGCGTTCTGCAATGTCGTGCGAGCAGCGATCAATCCATCGCGGTGATCGGTTACCTTCTTGCGGTCGGCGTCGAGAGTCGGGAAATGGCTCTTGCAAGCATCATATCCCGCTTTGTCCAGCCCAACCTCGGTAAGCCGAGCGACAAAATCACCTTGTGCCTTCTTCACGCGCTGCTGCTGCCCGTCGCGCGCCCGCTTCGCTGCTTCTAGCTGCTCTTGCGAACGGGTGAGCACTTCACTGGCGGCTCGGTCCTGTTGCGTCGCCACTTCCAGCGCCTCGGAGAGTTGCCTTTGCTCTCTCTGCAAAGCCTCCCGTCGAGCGACAACCGCCTCAGGCGTGCGCAGACCTTCCGGCAGGGCCTCAATCACTGTGTCCAGCTTGGCGCGCGCGCCGGCAAGAGCGTTCTCGGCTTTCCCCGCAGCGGTGCGCGCCGAAGCCTCGCCGGTTTCTGCCTCAGTCACCTTGCGCTTGAGCTCGGCCAACTGCTCCGCCATCGCGTCCAGATCAACCGCCTCTCCAAGCGTGGCGACGGTGCCTTCAATCCGCGCGATTTCGTCTTCGAGTTCCGCCAACGTGCGCTCAGGGCGCTCCTGTTCCTCCAGCGCCCGCTTCTTTTCGTCGAGCCGCATTCGGAAATTGCCGAGGTCGCTTTCGGCCCGAACTCTGGCTTCGGAGGCGATTCTCGCCTGAACCTGAGCGCTCCGAAACGCTTCTGTCAAACCAGATTGTTCAGGCGCACCATGGGCAGGCGCCGGATGATCATGGGAACCACAGACAGGGCAGGGCGCCCCTTCGGTCAACTTTTCCGCGAGAATGATCGCTTGCGTGCGCGAAAGCCGTGCCTCGGCTTCTAGCAAGCCCGCGTCAGCGGTTCGCGCCGCGTCGGTTCTTGTCGCCAATTCGTTCGATGCCGCTTCGACTTTTCGTTGAGCATCTGCGACAGCTTCTTGCGCCTTAGCATACGCCGCTGCCTTGACCCTTTCTCGGTTGAACTCGGCCAGCTCACCGGTCAGCTGGCCTCGCTCCGTTTCGGTCTTTCGCGCTTGATCAAGCGCCAGATCGGTCGCATCGCGCTGAGACTTGAGCTTCTCTCGGGCATCAATGGCCTCGGTCAGAGCCTTCTTCGCTGAAGCTTCGTCCTTTACAGCGTCGTCAAACGCGCTTCTAAGATCCGCTGCCTGCCCGACCTGCTTCTCGATCGCCTCCAACCTTGTCAGGTCAGCCTGAACTTGTTGCCGTCGGTCCTCGCCAGACTGTGCCTCAGCAAGTTTCTTTTCCGCCAACTCCTTCGCGCCAGTGGCGATGTTGAGTTCCGCCTCGGCCTTCGTGACAGCCTCCACCGCTTTCAGGCTATCCTGCTCCGCATTGCGCCAAGCCGTCTCAAGATCACGGGCCTGCAAGGCATTCCGGACAGCCTCAACGCGCTTGGCTAGCTCTTCGACCTCGATCGTTTTCTTTTCTAGATCATCGACAGCCTGCTGTGCCGTGTCGGCAGAAGAAAATGCCTTTTCGATTTGCTCGCCTTCGGTCAGAGCTTTACGCGCAGCTTCGTTTGCCATCTCCGCACCACGCTGAACGCCCTGCTTTTGTTCGACTTGGGCTTCGGCTGCGACAATCCCAAGTTCAAGCGCTTCGGCGCTCTCGAACCCGCGCTCCTCGAGTCGAGCCAGGTAGAGCGCACGCTGGTCGCGCAACGCTCGTTCTGCCGCTGAGGCTTCTTCCTTCAGCCTTGCGGCGAGATCGCGATAGACCTTCACGTCGAAGAGATCCCGCAATATCTCGACCCGCGCATCCGTTTTTGCGGCCAGGAACGTCTCGAACTTGCCTTGCGGTAAGAGCACGATCTGTCGAAACTGATCCGCCCCGTAGCCAAGCAGCGCCTCGACCTGCTGCCCTACTAGCGAGACCTTCTTTTCCGCAATGACACGGCCGGACTGACTCGGACCAAGAGTGTCCACCGGAATCCCGGTGACGTCGAATAAAGAGGCTTCCGCCGCGTCCTCAGTGGTCCCTTCACCGCGTGCCTTCGGACGTTCCTGCGCCGGACGACGACGGATTAGGTAGGCCTTGGTGCCCAGCTCAAAGACAAATTCGACTTCGGTAGGTAGATCCGAAGCGGCGTGATCCGAGCGTAGTGAACGTGGTTCCTGATCGGTCTTGGTTGGTGCCCCGAAAAGCGCGAAAGACATCGCCGAGAACAACGTCGACTTCCCAGCCCCTGTCTGGCCGTAGATTCCGAACAGCCCTGTCTCCAGCGCGGAGCGAAAATCTACTACCTCGGTTGTCGCAAATGGCCCGAAGGCTTGAAGCGATAGGCGAATGGGTCTCATGTCTGCTCCTCCCCGGAGGCTCCTGCGTGGAGCTTTTCCGCGACGATCGCGACTTCGGTGGCGTATGGTTCCCGGCCGAGCACAACTTTCACGAAGTTGCCAATCATCTCGATTGGCGTGACCGCGGCCCGCCCACTGCCGAGCACCTTGGTCTCCGCAGCGCGCTCCTGCCGGGCATAGGCCAGATGGCAAGCATTGGGATAGGTCGCGCGTAACCGCTTCATCGGATCGATCAGAGGGTTTTCATCCGTCAGGATCGCCTGGATGAAGTCATCAGACGGCGTTCCTTCCAGAAGATCCGAGAATGCCCCGGTAAGCGAGCGAACCTGCCGGATCGGTCGGAACGGTACGGTGCGGATCTCGGCCCCTTCAGCCTGCAGATCGACGACAGTCATGGATTTTTCGTTTCCTGCCTCGTCGAACCCGAAAGCGAGCGGTGCGCCGGAGTAACGAATATGGCTCGCGCCGACTTCCTGCGGCTTGTGCAAATGTCCTAGTGCAACATAGTCCGCCCCGTCGAAGACATTGGAGGGAACAGTTTCGATACCCCCGACTCGCGTCAGGGCGCGCTCGGTCTCGCCAACCGCACCCCCCGCGACGAAAGCATGGGCCACGACGACCCAACGCGCCCCATCAGGCACCTGCCTCCTCGCCGCAGCGATCTGAGCGGCAACGACTTCCGCTGGCGCATCAATGCTTTCATCCCCGAACACCTCGCGTGCGGCGTATTCATAGGAAAAGGGCAGTGCGGAAAAGGCGATCTCGCCTTGCGGGTCACGCAGCACCAGCGGCGCCTCTACCGCGTCGGCAATCCCGCGCACCAGCACACAAGACGCGGTGGAAAAGACAGACATTGCCTCGATCCGGTCGCCAGAATCGTGGTTTCCAGAGATCATCACCACAGCGGCTTCGGTCTCCTCCGCCACGCGCTTGAGGAAACGATTGAACTGCCGGATCGACGAATTGGGCGGCGAGGCACGGTCAAAAACGTCTCCGGCGATGACAAGAACATCGACCCGATCGGCCACAAGCGTTTCAAGGATCTGACCCAGGATAACCTCGTGATCCTCCTCAAGGCTCAACCCCATGAACTGCCGCCCCAAGTGCAGATCCGCTGTATGAAGTATTCGCATCAGATCAATCCACATTCTATACGTATAGTAAATGTATGGACTTTGTGAGCCGAGTCAAGTACTGCTTCGTGCATGACCCTAGAAGACCTCAAACACGCGCAACGCGAGCGAATTTTGTTCCTCGACCAATGCCTGACCTGGAGGGGTCAGGCGAACCGTCGTGACTTGATGGAACGATTCAATATCTCTATGGCACAGGCTGCCGTTGACTTTCGAACCTATCTCTCGCTGACGAATACGCCGCCAGTCTACGATGCTGGGGATAAGGCCTACTTCTCGACCGGCGACCACTGCGCATTGACTGATGCTGGCCCGAAACAAGTTTTCGAATTGCTCGATGGCAAGGCTGCATCGCTTGGCGCGAGCATCCCGCTTCCCACTCGCGTGATGGATTCCACCATCGTCGCACAGCTCTACCGCGCGATGAAGGGCGAACGAGACATCCAGATCACCTACACCTCGATGACAAGCGGCCTCTCCGACCCTCAGTGGATCAGTCCAGTTCAGTTTCATTTTGACGGAGAGGCAATTTATCTCCGCGCCTGGAGCTATAATCACGAAGCGTACCGCGATTATCTCCCAATACGAATAACGAAACAAACCCAGCTGGAAACGCGGGAGAGGCCTGCCTCTCTGCGATTTGACACGGACTGGAACAGCTTGGTGCGCTTGTGGATACGCCCGCGTTCAGATCTATCCGATGCACAAGCGCAGGCCGTCCGGCTGGAGTACGGCTTTGGCGACAAGACGCACCTACTGATCGAAACGCGTAAGGCGCTCGCATTTTATGTCGTAAGACGATGGCGCCTCGATGACGAAAAAGCTCGGCTAGAATTAGATAGGATGGAAGAATTGGGTGCTTAAAGTACGCCCTCAGCGAAAAGACTGCAAATTCAATGCCGAACAGGATGAGATAAAACAGTGGCCCTGTCTGCATCTGTACGCCAACATGAGCCTAATGAAACTGACATAGTAAGCTGGCATCTTAATTTCCGCATGACGGAGGCAAGGCATTTCGGCCTAGCGGGATACAGAACGCACGACAGACACGCCCCCTGCGCACACTATCCAAACTGCGCTGCTAACAAGCGCAACAAGCTTCAATGCGGTTGGAAAGCCGGAGCCTTTTCAGACGGCCGCCGTAGACGGGCGAGATCGAGCGTGAAATATTGAACCAAGTGCTAGATGCGAGGATGCAGAAGCAAGTGTTGAGGGAGCGCAAGTTGACTGTCAGTGTTCATAATCCCGATCAGTATATGGCGGCGCTTAGGACGATCGTCGCGCAGGGCCGGAAGCGGATCGGGCTGTTGGTTGGCGCTGGAGCTTCTGCCGGAATGGCAAAGCCCGATGGCACCTATCCGCTCATCCCGGCAGTTGCGGGGCTCACGGACCAAGTTCTCACGACACTTGCCCCAACCTATCAAAAACAGATTGATGGCCTGAAAGCCGAACTCGCGCAGCATGACATCGAGACGATCCTTTCGAGGATTCGCTCTCTGAGCCAAGTGATTGGTTCGTCGAAAGTCCACGATCTCGACGGCCCAGGCTTTGCGACCTTCGGAGAAGCGATCTGCTCCGAGATAGGCAAGATCGTGGACGTCCGATTGCCCGAGACTGAATCAGCATATGCAGATCTCGTGAATTGGATCACGGGCACAACGCGTGACTATCCCGTTGAAATCTTCACCACGAACTACGACTTGTTGTTCGAAGAAGCGTTCGAATCCGTACGAGCGCCGTACTTCGATGGCTTCACGGGTGGTCGCGAACCATTCTTCGACCCCGTCTCAGTGTCGCGCAGTGATCTTCCCGCGCGCTGGACGCGGCTATGGAAGCTCCATGGATCGCTCGGCTGGCGCGCTAGCTCTAAGGGCGAAGTAATTCGCACGGGCCAAAGCTCAGCAAGTCACCTCGTCTTCCCCGAACACCTGAAATACGATCAAACACAGAAAGCGCCCTACGCAGCGTTGCTCGATCGCCTTCGTACGTTCCTGCTCACCCCCGACACGCTACTCATTTCTATCGGATTTTCTTTTGCCGATGCACACATCGCGGCCCGAATAGATGAAGCGCTCGCAGCCAATCCATCCTCCAGCGTATTCGCATTCCAGTACAAGATTCTAGATGAAGAGGGTCCGGCGTGCGACCTCGCGCGCCGTCTGCCTAACTTTAGCGTCTATGCACGTGACCAGGCCAAGGTGAACGGCACGCGCGGCGCATGGAAAGCTCCGGCCGAACTTCCGAGCAAGGATTGGGGGCCGATAAGGTCAACCTACATGGACGACAAAGGAAACTTCACGCTCGGTGCAATAGAACCCTTTGCTCGCTTCTTCGCGGCATCACGATCGGTTCAAGCATTTCCGACACAACCGGACCTTGCAGCATTGGCAGCGGAGGCGCCACCACCGACAGCCGCCACCGCGTCGGAGGCCAAATGAACGCCCCTACTCTTCTCGGCCATGTCGGCTCTGTCGCCGGTTCGACCGTAAGTGTGCGTCAATTCGAGGGCGTTGCTTCGGGCATTGCGATCATCGGAGGACGAAGCTACCGGGTAGGTCAGGTCGGCAGCTTTGTGCGGATACCACAGGGGTATCATGATCTTTATGCTATCATATCAGAGGTCGGGGCAAGTGCGACACCGGTGACGCTAGTCGATGCGCTAGACCGCGGCGAACGATGGCTAACCGTTCAGCTCATTGGCGAGATTGTCGAGGCCTCGTTTGAGCGAGGCATCAGCCAGTATCCGAACGTGAACGATGAAGTGCATCTGGTCACAGAAGAGGATCTGGCCAAGATCTACGGTGCAGAGTTTTCCGGACAAGTGATAGTCGGGCGACTTGCTAACGCCGAGAGCATTCCGGTCCGCCTGGACCTCGACAAGCTAGTCACGCGCCATAGCGCAGTGCTTGGCTCTACCGGGTCGGGCAAGTCCACGACTGTCTCTAGCTTGTTGCGGTCAATCTCGGCGCCTGACGGAGCAGGCTTTCCGAACGCGCGCATCCTCTTACTCGATATCCACGGCGAATATGCCAGCGCGCTCGCCGACAACGCTGAGATTTTTCGGATCACACCCGGAGTCGGAGAGAAGCAGCTGGTCATTCCGTACTGGGCACTACGGCCGGCCGAAATACTCAACTTTCTGTGCGGGAAGTTGGATGATCGCGCAACGACCGCAATACTCGACAAGATCTTCGCAGCCAAAAGCGCGATTGCTCAAGCAGACAATTTGCCTGGTGTCGATCTGAATTCAATGACCTTCGACAGCCCTATTCCGTACAGCTTGCGAAACCTGTGGCTCGAGCTGATCGAACCAGAAGTTAAAACCTGGCTCGATCAGGCCAAGACACAACCGGCGATCATTCAGCCCGGCGACGCGACCACGCTTCGTCAACCAGCCTACCAGCCGCACACAACAACGAATTCAGCACCTTACCAGAACAACGTCGGTGTGCTCGGAATCCGCAAGCAGCTCGACCGAATGCGATCACGTATGCTCGATCGTCAGTTCGAGTTCCTGCTCAAGCCCGGTGAATGGGAGCCTGACCTGACGGGCCACGTAACGAATGACCTTCCATCCCTGCTCGAAAGCTGGATTGGCCACGAGAAAGCGATAACGGTGCTTGATCTGTCGGGTATTCCTAGCGCGGTTCTTCTAGATTTGATCGGGGCGATTCTGTCGATTATCTATGAAGCGCTCTTCTGGGGTCGCGAGCGCGATGAGGGCGGCCGAAAGCGGCCTCAACTCGTCGTTATGGAGGAAGCTCACCGGTATCTTGGTCGAGAATCCGACAACCCTGCGCGCGAAATGGTTCAGAGAATCGCGAAAGAGGGACGCAAGTTCGGTATTGGTGCAATGATCGTCAGCCAGCGTCCTTCGGAAATTGACGACACCATTCTCTCCCAGTGTGGGACTTTTGTCGCGTTGCGCCTCACCAATTCCACTGACCGCAGCAAGGTACAAGCCGCTTTGCCCGATAACCTGAGCGGTATCGCCGATAGCCTCTCGGTTCTAAGGACCGGCGAAGCAATAATAACCGGCGAGGCTGCACGGCTTCCAGTGCGCTGCCGCGTCACTCTCCCACCCAAAGACCGTCGTCCAAACAGCGAAGATCCGCTTGTAGCGGACAGCTGGAAGCGCCCCAGGGGCCCTGAAAACTATGATGAGCTTGTCGCGGTATGGCGTGCCCAGGACCCAAAGTGGAAGCCACCAGAAGTGGGCGAGAACGAAGACGAGAACGAGGGAGGAATTTGATGGAACGACAGCCAGTAACTTCCAGCAACTTGGCTGAGGTCGGGTATGACCCTGAATTAGAGACGCTCGAGGTCCAATTCAGGCATGGCGGCGTTTATCAGTATTTCAACGTGCCTGCCTTCATGTACGAGCGTCTCATGTCCGCCGACTCACTAGGTCGTTTTTTCAACGCGGAAATAAAGGGGCACTACCCCGAGGCGAAGATCTAGCGTGCTGCGTTGAAATGACTTTGAAGTTTTCAAGCCGCATTGAGATGCATCTCAAGCGCGCTTGTCTCCAATCAGTCCCAAGGGCAAAGCTGCCTACAAGATTGTCGCGCTCACCCACCCAACAACTCCTCAATGAAATCCTCCTGCCGGTCGAGCGCCGCCTCCCATTCCTTGGGCACGTTCGCTTCCCGCTCGAGCGTCTCTGGCTCTGGTTGCCCACGCCCGGCCTCCATCGTCCTCAAGCTCATCGCGCGCGCTTCGCGGCGGTGCGAGCGATCCCGGACTGGCGCGCGTTCGGTTGGCTTCAACGGCTCATCAGCACTTGCCTCGTCACTACCGTCGCTGTCCCACGGCCCCACGCCCTGCACACTCGGGGGATAGGGGAAGGGCTTTCCCTCCTGGCGCGCCAACATCTCCTTGAAGAACGGATCGTCGTAATATTTGATCCGGCTCGCCTTGATCGGATGCTGCGGCGAGGCGAGGATAATGACCTCGTCGGGGTCCATCAGGCGCGCTTCGGTCTCGGAAAGCAATGGCCGCTCTTCCAGACGCGCCGAGCTCGAGGTCGCCCCGAGGAAGCCCTTGTTCCGGCCATACATCCGGGTAACCGCCTCGCGGGTGGTGCTGCCGACCGCAGCGGAGACTTCCTTCACGGTGCGCTGATCGCGAGGCGTGATGTAAAGCTTCAGCCCCGCCCCGTTCTCAAGGCTTTCGCGGCCCTCGGGCCCGTAAATCCGGTCGAGCGAGGCCAGCGACTGCGCAATCATCGCGACACGACCGCCATAGCTTGCCAGCGAATGGATCGCGCGTTCGAGATAGGGCATCGCTCCCATTTGCTGGAACTCGTCGATCATCATCATGACGGGCCAGGGCTCGTCCGGACCCGGCTCATTCAGGCGGATCGAGGCAATGAGATCGGCGAACATCAGGCGTAGGAGCGGGGCGAGAGTCGCGATGTGATCCTCGGAGACGGCGATGTAGAGCGACTGCGGTTGCTTCCGAAAAGTCGAGAAATCAAAATCGCTCGCCTCGGTGGCCGAGCGTACCGCCGGGTTGTCCCACTGTTTGAGACCGGCGGTCATCAGCGCCTGGATGTTTGAGGTCAGCAGCCGCGACGAGGCGCTCGCGGCATTGGTCCAGAGCTCGCGCAGGATGTCCTCCTCGGCCTCGTCGGCATAGGTCTTGTATTGCGCGTTCTTGTATTCGCCCCCGGCGACGATCTTGTTGACCTCACCAAGATTCGGCGTGCCGCGCTGGATCGCCAGCAGACAAGCGGCAACAAAGATCGACTTGCCCGCCTCGGAGAAGGTGTCGAGTTGCTTGTTGTCCTTGTCGAGAAAGAGGTCGGCCAGGATCGAGACCTCAGTGAAGCGCTGTGCGAAGCTCGGGGCCTTGGCGATCCGCGCCAGCGGATTGTAGCGATGCGTGGCATTGGCCCAGTCGAAGGGGCTGAAGCGATAGACCTCGTCGCCGTTCAGCGCCCGGAGCCGTGCGGTCTTCTCGAAGTTCTCGCCCTTCACATCGAGCACCACGACCGAGCCCGCGAAACTCAGAAGGTTCGGGATCACGAAGCCAACGCCCTTACCGGCCCGCGTGGGCGCGACCATCATCACATGCGGGATGGTGGTCGAGGAGATGAACTCAGCTTTGGACGTCGGGGCTCCGAGCTTGCCGCAGACGAAACCTTTGCCCGGAGCCTGCAGCATGTCGTTCTTCTTTAGCTCCGCCTTTGTCTGCCAGTGCGCCGAGCCGTAATCGTCCCGCTCCTTCTTACAGGTCCAGGCCAGCGCCAGGGCGCCGAGGCCGAAAGCCCCGAAGCCGACAGCGCCAAACCCCACTTTGAAGGCCTCGGGGTGCGCCGCGCGGGTGCCGGCGCTGGCCTTCCAGAGCGCCAACATGTCGAAGCTTTGAAACCCGGATTTCAGGGCCAGGGTCAGGTAGAAGGCGGCGATGATCGTGCCGATGACAGCACCGCAGATCACGCCGAAGAGGAGCGCAGCCCAGAGGGGAAGTGTCTTGGTCATGGTGGTCATCCCCCTCAGAATTCCATCTCGTCATCGAGACCGCGGTCGCGACCAAGATCGCGGCCCAGCTCCTCCTGCTGGCCACGCATCCGCGCCACTTCGGTCGCCTTGTCCTGCTGCAACCCGGCAGCGCGGTCGGTGAAGACCTGATCGCCGGTCTCCTCAAAGGTCATCTCGAGGAATTCCTGCGTGACGGTGATCTGGTCGAGCTTGCTCGGCAGGGCCGCATCCAGCACTTCGTAGTTGCCACGGCGTAGCTCGGCCAAGCCCTCTTCGCCCAGCTCCTTGAAAAGCTCGGATTGCAGGGTCCGCTCGACCACCTCTTCCTGTTCTTCGGTGAGCTTGCCATCCCGCAACATGTCGGCGAGGTCCTGCAGGTAGGGATTGGGCGTCCGGTCGTCCTCGTCGATGAGAGGCAAGGTCGCCTCCTCCTCGTCCGCGAGGGTCCGGCCGATCTCGACGCCCATCTCCTTCGCGCGTTCCATAAGCGCGTCCATCACCCCGTCGACCTTCTCGAGCGCGACATCCAGTTGGTCGTCATTGGCCGTCTCAACGCTGAGGCCATCCTTCGCCAGCACCGCGTTCATGTCCCGCTCGACCCAGTCCTGTGCCATGCCGTAGTTCCGCGTGCCACCCGCCGCGATCCGGGCCACCAGCTCTTCGCTGTCCATGCCTGCCTCTTCGGCGCGCTCGAGCAAGTCACGCAGCCCTTCATCATTGCCAGCCTGAAGTGCCGCGATCAGCACCTCGCTGCCCGCCCCCGGCGGATAGGGTTCTTCAAGCTGCTTGCCGAAGCGCGCGCGCAACTCCGGGTCGGGCACCATCTGCGAGAGATCCGCGATGATCGGCGCGGCCTTCGCCTCGAAGGCGGCCCGCTCGGCCGGGTCCAGTTCCTCGGCCTTGAGCCTCAACGCCTCGATCGTGCGCTCGGAATAGTCGATCGCGTCACCGACGGTCTTGATGTCCTTCATGTCTATCTCTCCTTCGGTGAAATTCCACGGCGTGCCCGAACCAAGCCCGTCCGCCATGCCGCGCACGGCACGCGCCATGTGGCGTTGGTCCATCCGGTCCAGCAGGTCGGCGAGGTTCTTGTAGTCCTTGGCGAAGCCCACCACCTGCGCCTGCGCAATGGCGGATTCCTGGGCCGTCATAACGATCTCGCGCGGCAGGCGGGCCTCTTCCTTGGCGCGGTAGATCTCCTCGATCCCGGCGGGTTTCTCGAAAATGCCGCGCTCGAGCCGGGTGGTGGCATCAAGCATCACGCCATAGCGTTCCGCGATCTCAGCCTGCTTCTCGCGCATCAGCTGCGGCGACATTACACCCTCAGCCCAGCAGGAAAACCAGGTGCCCTTCTCGACGCCGCGGTTGTTCAGGATGATATGGGCGTGCTTGTGCGCCCGGTCGTCATGAACCGCGAGCACATAGTCCCACTGATCGCCGTACTCGCCGCTCTCGAAGAAATGCTCCGTCCAGTCCATCGCGATGTCGCGCACCTGATCGACCGTCACGTCGGTCGGGAAGGACAGGAGCATGTGCGAGGTGAAACCGAGCTTGGTCGAGCCGCGCCAGGTCCCTGCCCAGTCCTCGATAATGTCCTCTTTCTGCTCCTCAGAAAGCACCGCGGCATCGGTCAGGGCATTGGTCATCGTCGAGTAGGTGTAGACAGCCTTGTCGTTGATGTAGGAAATCTGCGCCCCGAGCGAAGCACGCGTCTTGCAGCCTCCGGCCCGGATCCGTTTGAAGACCGCCGCCCGGCTCTGACCCGACGCTGCCTTCAGCGCGTTGCGCGCCGACATGGATCCGACATGCGCGAAGCTCCGCCCCTGCCGACGCCCCGCCAGCCGCGCGTCGATCCGCGCCGCGGCCTGACCCCGGATGCGCTCATCTTCCCAGAGCCGCCCCATGACCGAGGTATAGAGGGCGAGCGGATCAGCCATTTCTTACAAGCCTCAATCCGCGTTCGATCGCGCGCGGGTCCTCCTCCAGAACCGCGCTCTCCGCCCCCTGCCCTCCTTCCTTTTGCGGCCACTCCTGATGACGAAGCACCTGCGCCGCATCCTTCATCCGGCCCATCTCACGGCTCATCGACTGCGCCAGATCGAGCAACTCGATCAGCACCGCCCGGTCCGCCTCCGAGACCTCCAGCCGACCGCGATGGACCGCCTTGGCGAGCACCAGTCCGGTGTCGCTCACGTCCCTCGCCTGACGCCATGCGGCGCAGAATTCGGCGACCAGATCGCGGGGGACATCAAGGAATCCGCAGCGACCGCGCAGCACCGCATTGAGTGCCTGAGACCGGTTGGCATAGCCCCGCGCGCGCCACTCCGCATCGAAGGCGTCCAGCTCGGATCGGCTGGCCCTGAACGCCACTGTCTCGCTCGGATCGCGCACCGTGATCCCCTCGCCCGCCCCCTCTTTCGCGAGCCGGTTCACATGACGCGGAGAGATGCCAAATGCCGCCGCCAGGTCCCGCGCGCTTTCGCCCGCTGCAAAGCGCCGCGCGACTTCGATGCGCTCTTCAAGCTTCAGGTTTTTCGCTGGCCTCGGCACAGGTCAGACCCCTCGGACAAAATGTGCAAACATTGGCCATATCCTGCCAACGTCTTCTTTCTCTCCTTCGTTTATACTTCAATACATCACATTGCGCAATATTACGTTTTGCATTTTGTGTCTTTTTGCTGGCAATATGGTGCAGTCAAGACTGCTCCGCAGCGCAACATGGAACGGGTCCCGCCCTCATCGATGCAGGACAGCCAGGTCGAAAAAGCTTCCGAAACTTGTGTTCAAGACGCACGCGACGAAAGGCAACCCAACGCTCGAGCCGGTCACGGATAGGGCGCTCCGAACGCGAAAATGGCCCGCGCTGGATGGCGCGGGTCGCACCCTCTGCGAGCGTCACGATGCTTCTGAGTGTCGACGTCAGCCCCCTGCGGATCCGAAGACCCGCAGGGGTGTCTGGGTCAGTGACCCAGTCCCTGATTGCGCAGATCGTCGTAGCGGCTGCGGGCGATCAGCGCCTCGGTCTCGAGGCTGTCGAGGGTCTCGGGATGGGCGTCTTCATCGAAGGCGGCGAGGTAGGCATCGAAGGCCATGTCGGCTTGCAGTTCGGCGAGGTCGATGGATTGTTCGAGTGTCATGGTGTGATCCTTTCCGTTGATTGTCGTTGGACGGATCGTGGAAAAGGTCGGGGGCTTGAGAGCGGGCTGCACCCGGCACGGGGCGGAATGAAATGGAGCACGCCGGGGGCAGGTTTGTTGTGAGCGGTGCACTGCAGCGCTCAAGGCGCAAGCCGTCCAGAAACCTGCCCCCGGCGTTGCCAACCGCTCGACCCCGGGCTAGCGATCTCTAAGGCCAACAGGTCGACGGAAAGGCGCGCGGCGGTGATCCTAACGTGAGACGTTGCCCCGGGATGCATGACGATGATTTGCGATTTCCACCCTCGCGGCAAAGGGTGAGTTTGCCACCCCTGGGCGCATCGCCTAGACGACCGTGACGCAGGTTGCTCGACTGAGAGATGGGGGGCGCTTACCTCGCTCAGCGGGCTGCCAGCTCTCCCTGCGGACATTCGGTTCCGACTCGGGTTCGCGCGATGCACGTTGTCACTGAACAGAAAGATCGAAGCCGCGTCAGCGGCCTATCCAGACTGACTGTCCCCTTGTGCGTCCGCGTCCGAAATATGCCGTGTTCTTCGGACATCAGCTTTTTGGCCCGCCCATCAGGCGCACCCAAGAACGAGAAATAGCCAGACCGCCGAAGCGGTCTGGCCTTTGGCTTAGGCGGCGTCCTTGGGCCCCCAGGGGATGATGGCCTGAAGGGACAGGTCGTCCTGGTTCGCGGCCTTGCCGAGGTTGGCGTTGAAGCCGTGATCGCGGATGGTCAGCGTGTAGTAGTCGGCGCCGGTCTCCTTGTTCTGCTTCTTCCAGATACCGCCGCATTCGACCAGCTTGCCGCGCGGGGAGCGGCCGAGGACGCGGTGCGTGGGGGCCATCGGGTTGGTGCTCGCGACGGGTTCGACCGTGATGTCGAGATCGAAGGTCAGGGTCGAGATGGAGCCGACGCCCTTGGCGGTTTCGATGTCGGCGCTGGTGAATTTGATGCAGTTCGTGGTCATTGCTCTTCTCCTTGTTTGCGTTGCAATGATGGTCACCTTG